>Ga0098043_1000261_pt1 | contig 18275 bp, 21 predicted proteins | sample 9B_taG_FD_92581 | JGI IMG/M metagenome (GOLD analysis project Ga0098043, IMG submission 92581) | Marine viral communities from the Subarctic Pacific Ocean - 9B_ETSP_OMZ_AT15188_CsCl metaG | ecosystem: Environmental > Aquatic > Marine > Oceanic | place: Subarctic Pacific Ocean | collected 2015-01-10 | reverse complement strand
TCACATTTGGATAAAGCTGATATAATTAAGAAGATAGAAAGAGAAAAGGATAAGTTTAAATCTGCTGATAGTCTACCAAATATCTATCTCCTACATGGTGATCTAACTCTTGAACAGATGGCTTTATTATATAATCTTCCAAAGATAAAAGCCATGCTGAGTTGTACTCATGGAGAGGGTTTTGGTAGACCTTTGGCTGAAGCTACTTGTTGTGATCTACCAGTAATTGCTACAGGTTGGAGTGGTCAAATGGATTTTCTTAACCCAAAGCAATCTACTTTGATTCAAGGTGAGTTAAAACCAGTACCAGAGAGTATGATATGGAAACCAATTCTTGTAGAACCAAGTAAGTGGTTTTGTGCTGACGAGGGTGATATTATAAGAAAACTTAGATTTTTCAAAAAGAATCATAAGAAATTAAAACATCAGGCAAAAATACTTGGTCAAATCAATCGTAATAAACATTCACTTGGAGCTATGAAAAAAGAGTTTAATCAGATTCTAGATAATGTTGTATCACAGATTCCTGAGACACCTCAACCGATGTCATTAAAACTACCTAAGTTGAAGAAGAAAACAAACAGTAAACCACCAGCAAAAATCAAACTACCTAAGTTGAAGAAGGTGACTTAATGTTTTTAGAAGTTCAATGCCCTTTGTGTTTAGAAGATGGAAGTGATATAGACAATTCTCTAATTTTACTCGGAGATGATGATCAGAATATGCAGTGTACAAACTGTGGTTTTGCTTCCAATAAAAAATATAAAGGTGAGATTGGTGATATACTAGAAAACTATCCTAAAGATTTTATCAATGTATGTAGAGAAGTCAATGATCGATGGTGGATACCAGCAATCTACAATACGGAAAGTTACATGATATCACCAAAAGTAGTGGGTGATAAACTCACATGGGTGATAAGACCACAACAAATCCTCAATGCTGAAGACGTGGAGATGCCAACATTTTACGATGCTTATGTCGTGATACAAATGATGGAGACCAGAGGTGCCCAATTACCGCAACAAAAGTAAGATAGTAAAAAGAGAAGAACTCATACCACCTGGTAAGTTAGAAGAGGGTATGATCATAACCTTTCGATATAATAGTGGAAGTGATAAGACACCTGTGGTTCTCGTTATATACTATGATAGAAAGAAAAAAATGATTGAGGGTATAAATCTAAATTATATAACCATCAGCAGAGTCGGTAGATTGGTTGAACTAATGGGTGATGCTAAGGTTGGAATAAATAAGGACGAGATAGTTGACGAGTTTGAAAAGGATATCACAAGAATACAGTTATCGTCAAAGAAAAGAAGAGATAATATGACACCACAAAAGTTTTACAAAGATGTTGTAAAAGGTGACTCTATAATAAAAAGAGCTTATAGAAGTTATAAGTTGGAAAAGGTAAGTTCATTAAAGGCTGCTGATATAAGGGAAAATCTATTAGGATGAAAATAAGTTATTCAATATTAGTTCACAATGAAGATAAGACCTTAGAAAAACTCTTAAAGTTTTTAGTTAAGTGGAAAGATCCCAATGATGAGATTGTTATTTTAGATGATTATTCTGATAATGAAAAGACAAAACAGATATTAGATTTCTACGTATCAGCACATGATATAGTATTTGAACAGAGAAATTTATTGGGTGATTTTGCTTCACAAAAGAACTACTTGAAAAACATGGGTAGTGGTGACTATAGTTTCAACCTTGATGCCGATGAGATGGTGAGTAGGTGGCTTATCAAAAATATTCATGAGATTATAAATGGTAATGAGGGTATAGATTTGATTTTATTACCACGAATAAATACTGTAGATGGGATAACAGAAGAACATTGTAGAGCTTATGGATACAGACTAGATGAAAATGGTTGGGTAAATTTTCCTGATTGGCAAGGTAGGATATTTCGTAACAGACCAAATATAAGATGGCAAAAGAAAGTACACGAACAGGTAACAGGATATAAAACCTATGCGACTTTACCAACTGATAAACCATTTTGTATTCTACACCCTAAGACAATAGAAAAACAAGTGGAACAGAACAGATTTTATAACGAAGAAATAAGTGGAATAAAAGTATGAGAGTGTTGGTAACAGGTGGTGCTGGTTTTGTCGGCACTAATCTAATAAAAAGACTATTGAAAGATGGTCATGAAGTAATATCTGTAGATAATTATTCTACAGGTAAGTATGAAAATCAACAAAAAGGTTGTGATTATTATCAACGAGATTTGTCTGATAGTTATTGGTGGAGTTTAGTTGATGAGTGTCTGTGTGAAGTTACTTGTGAGTGTAATATAAAATCTGTGGATATTATATATCATTTAGCAGCTCTTGCTAGAATACAACCATCAATTAAAAATCCTACCACTACTATTAATAATAATTTTAATTCCACTCTGAATATTTTAGAGTGGGCTAGAGAAAAAAATACTCCTGTTGTATTTGCAGGTTCAAGTTCTAAACATCATGGTTTATGGGGAAGTCCATATGCTTGGTCAAAATTTGGTGGAGAACAACTTTGTGAGTTATATAATAAAGTTTATAACTTATCTACTGTTGTTTGTAGATTTTATAATGTATATGGGAAACATCAGATAGAAAAAGGCACTTATGCTACAGTGATAGGAATATTTGAAAAACAATTTAGGGAAGGTAAAGCTTTAACAGTAGTTGGTAGTGGAGAACAGCGAAGAGATTTCACACATATAGATGATATAGTAGATGGTATAATAAAATGTGGTCAGAATATTGATAAGGTTAGTGGAGAAGTATTTGAGTTGGGAAGAGGTCAAAACCATTCTATAATCGAAATTACTGAGATGTTTGGTGAGACAGAGGTAGAGTACATCTCAGCCAGACCTGGTGAGTATGATGTCACATTAGCAGATTATTCTAAAGCAAATGAACTTTTAAATTGGAAACCAACTTTAAATCTAAGAGACTACGTAAGTGAAGTGATAAGTAAATGAGATATTGTTTTGATATAGATGGCACTATTTGCACCACTGATTGTCATTATAAGGATGCTAAACCATATCAATCGGTGATCGATTGGATAAATAAAAAACACGATGAAGGTCATCAGATTACACTGTTCACATCAAGAGGAACATCCTCTGGAGAAGATTGGTTTTCTTTTACACTGCAACAAGTAAAGGATTGGGGTATTAAATTTCATAGTTTAAAACTTGGAAAACCAGCCTATGATTTGTTTATAGATGATAGAGCTATAAATAACGAAGAATGGTATAAGAAAGAGGGTTTGACAATATGAATATATTAATTACAGGAGCTGGAGGACCTGCCGCTGTTGGTGTTATAAAATCACTTAAAGGTTTGAATACATCTAGACACCATTTGGTAGCTGTGGATTCTGATCCACTCGCAGTAGGACTTTATTTATGTTCTGCTCACTATGTAATTCCTAAGATAGACGAAGAAAATTATTATGATGAATTAAAAAAAGTTATTGAAAAAGAAAATATTGATTTAATATTACCGACAAGTGATGATGTAATACCAATCTCAATGATGAAAAAGATTTATTTTAAGGACATAAATTTATTTATGTCAGATTATCATTCAATTGCCACATGCCATAATAAAATGTTATTTTATAAAAAATGTAGTGAGGATTTTAGGTTACCATATACTACAGATAAATTTATTCCCGTTTTTACAAAACCAATTACTGGTAAAGGTAGTGTGGGTATAGAGCTTATAGATAGAAAAGAAGAGGGATATATCTATCAAGATTATTTACCTGGCAAAGAGTATACGATTGATGTTTTGTGTGATATGAATTCAAATGTATTGTCTGTTATTCCAAGAGTAAGACTACAGACTAAGGCAGGAATATCGACTAAGGGTAGAATAGTAAGGGATGATTTTATAGAGAGTGAATGTAAAAAGATTTGTGAATTTTTAGAACTAAAAGGCGCCGTGTGTATACAGATGAAAGAGAATGAGGATGGTGATCCATTGTTTATTGAAATTAATCCAAGATTTGGTGGTGGGACATATTTTACAACTTTGGCTGGAGTTAATTTTGTAAAAATAATATTAGAACTAGTGGAAGGTAGAGAGGTAAAAGTACCTGAACCAAAAGAAATAACAGTGTTAAGATATTTTGAAGAGGTAATAATTTGAATAAATTTTTAAATGCTGATCAAGTAGCTTGTTTATCGCCACATCCTGATGATTGTGAGTATTCAATGTCTGCTACAATATTAAAAAATACAGAAACTAATTTTCATATTTATAACATTTCCTCAGGTGGAAAACACAGCACAAGTGGAGATGTTAGGTTAGAGGAAGTTAAAAAGTTTTGGTCATCATATGCAAACGTTAGTGTAATTTTTGTTGGAATAGAGTTCATTCGTGATATACAGCATGATACTTTTGTAAAAAAGATAGAGACAATTTTTAAATGCGATTATGATTTATTACTTTCACCACCAAAACAAGATACCCATCAAGACCACAGAAAAATAAATGAGATAGCTAATTCCTTAACTAGAAGTAAGAAGATGGGTTTAGTGGAGTACATGACTCCTAGCACAAAAATAGGCTGGGTGCCAAATATGTTTGTTGATGTTACTAATGAGATCCAAGAAAAATATGTAAATTTATTTGATTCATTTGAATCACAATCAGACAAACCATATTTTACAGAAGAGGTATTTGATTCATATCATCGTAACTATCAAACGGTAAAACGTGACTTAAATAATATTGAATTTTTTAAAGTGAGGTCATTATATCAATGAAAAAGAATGTAGTATTTTGGGTTGGTGTAAAAAACAAACAATATTCTGAAAAATATGGTGGTTGGGAATGGATGGATACTACCAGAAAGTCTTGGGAGTATTGGTGTAAAAAACACGATGTTATATTTTTTCCAATGGAGAAAGCAATTAAAGAAGACTTGACTAATTTTAGAGTGAACTGGCAGAAAGCTATATATTGTTTTGATATATTGGATGAGGCTGGTATAGATTATGATCAGATATATTTGGTAGATGGTATGAATATAATTAAATGGGATACACCAAATGTATTTGAATTAACAAATCATAAATTTACTGCTTGGAGAGATACAGATAATTTAGGGTGGACATATAAGAGTATAATTGGATATAAGGATTTTTTCAATGGATATGAATTTGATAAAGAAAAATATTTTAGTTCAGGTCTAATTATTTTTAATGAACAACACAAAGAAGTGTTTCAATCCTTTAAAAAATTATACCATGATAATGTTAATAAGTTTGTTGAGCTACAAGATAAGACGGTCAGAAAAGGAACTGAACAGACACCTTTGAATTATTGGTTACAGATTCATAATGTAGAAATGAATTTAGATTTACCTTTTAGTTATAAGTTGTGTCATATACACAGAAAAGATATGTTTCATCACAACTGGCAATTACAAGAAGATAAGACACCTTTCTTCATTAAGTATGGTCATGTTTGGGGTTTTAGTGGTTTACCAAAAGACCAACGAACAAGTATAATTAATCAAGCCTGGGATATGGTTAAGCATAATTATGATGATAATCATTTCTTAAATAAGTTAATTCACAAAGATAAATGGTGTAAGACCACATCAAGAAAATTTAAAGAAGATATACTTAGAATTTTTAAAGATAACAAAACACAAGATTGTATAGAGATAGGTTCGTGTAGAGGTGATACAACACGAGTTCTTGCTGAGTGTTTCAGAAAGGTATATTCGTTTGAGCAATCATCTGAAAATGTAGAACATATAAAAGAAAAGTGTTCTGATGTAGACAACGTAGAGATAAGTCAAGCCGATGTATATGATTCAAATTTTGAAATACCAAATGTTAGTGTGGCATTTATTGATGCTGGTCATTCAACTGAATTAGTAAAAAAAGATATCGGTAGGTTTCTAAACAAAAATCCAAAGATGGTTTTGGTATTTGATGATTATGGGCAAAAAGATGAATCTATAAAGAAAGCCATTCAAGAAAGTAACGTAGAAATAGGTAGATATATTGGAGAGCCAAATGGTTTTAAATTTACTAGACTAGGTGGTGACGAAGTGACAATGGCAGGTAGAGAAGGAGTTATTTGTAACTTATGAAAAATGTAGTTTTTATAGTAGATATTACCTTGAAAGGTTCACAGAGAGATGTTGGTAGGTGGGCTGAAACAAGAAGTGATCCGTATGTGTTTTGTACCAAGTCTTGGAAGAAGTGGTGTGATAAGAACGATTGTGAATTATTTGTGTTGAATGAAGAAGTTTTGTCACACCGTGAAATGCCAGTATCTTGGCAAAGATATTATGTATTTGATTTATTAGAGGCAAATAACATAGATTACGATCAAGTTATGTATGTAGATGCTGATACTATTCCACATCCCAATTGTCCTAATGTATTTGAGATGAGTGATAGAAAATTTTGTTTTGTGCATAACGAGGGTAGTTACGATTGGATTTTAAGAAGTATTGAAAATTATAGTAAATACTTTTTTGATGGTTATATGATACCTTGGACAGACTATTTTGACTCTGGTATGTTAATATTCAATAAAGAGCACAAACAATTTTTTCAAGAAATACTAAACTTTTTTCATAGTAACAGAAAAAATTTATTACAAGTAGAGAGTGAATGGCATGCTGGTACAGACCAAACTCCTGTTAACTTTTTAACACATACTTTAAATATTGATTACAAAAGATTACCTTATGAATATAACATGTGTGATATGTTTAGAAAAGAATTGTTAGATGATGAGCTAACTTTTACAAAATGGGGTTGGATATATCAGTACAATAGCATTCCTAATAATAAAGATGATAAGTTAACATTTCATTGGATGGAAAAAACTTATAATCATTTGTGGAGGGGGAGGTAATGGCTCAAGGAATAACAATAAATGATAATTGTGTAAACTTAATAAAAACAATTTTACCAGATGGTGGTACTATATTAGAGTTTGGCAGTGGAAAAGGGACAACTTGGTTATCGGATGCTGGTTACAAAATGTATTCAGTTGAAAATCAACCAGAGTGGATGGATAAGTATCCTAACCATACTACTTACATAAATTGTAAAATAAAATATTATGATTCAGATTACCCAGCACCTAAAAATATATTTCATCAAACAGGATGGTATGATCCTGATGATTTATTTCCTAATTTACCTAATGATTATGATTTGATTTTGGTAGACGGACCAGGTGGAAGATGGGGTAGAGGTGGTTTTTACAAACACATGGATAGGTTTAATACCGATGTACCCATGGTCTTTGACGATATACATAGACCACAAGATTCTGATGTTATGGAATATGTTTCAGATCATATTGGCAGAGAGTACGAAACCATAGATTTATATACCGGAGTTATATATGGAATCTAAATTAAATAAAACATATGTAATCGGAACTCACGTGATGTGGTTTGAGATAGAGATGTATGTTGACTTCATAAAGGGTATGGTAAATCTATTGGAAACCGTAGATAATAAAGAGAATGTAACTATTGATTTGTGTTTTAATATGTTACAACATTTTGAAAAAATTGATGAAGACATAGTAGATGAAGAATATTTAACAGCTCAATTTATTGATGGTGTTCGTAAAATAGAATCTATGGGATTTGTGGTAAATCAAGAAATTAAAAATGATGATGAGTTCTATTTTCATGCTGATTATAGAAGAGATTTAAACTATAACTACTGTAAGAAAGTCGATTATGTAATGTGGGGTGAAACCGATAGTTTCTTTCCAAGAGAGGCATTTCAAGTAATTGAAACCCTATCTAACTATACCGATGAACAAAACATACATAGATATCTGATGAGTTTTTCAGATAGAAAAATGTGGGATGCGAGTTGGGACCCGTTAGTTCATATAGACTATCGTGATGTAGAATTTATAGATGATGACAACGGACATCTTTATAAAAATCAAGCTAAGTCACAACTATCAATAGAAGAAATGAATGAGATAAATGCGAGGGCTGATGAATTTGATTTTTCATATATTAAACATCCAAAAATAAGTGGAGCTTGTTTGGTGTTGTCAAGTGATTTGATAAAGTCTGGTGTGAACATACCATCATGTTTGTTGTATAATGATGATGAAGGTTTATCAATATTATCTCATAAATTAATGGGACAAAACTTTATTCAGTTTGTTTGTCAGAATGTTTTACATGTTCATGCTAGAAGACATTCACAAAAAAGATTGTATGTAAAGAATGAGGATAATCCACATTCATTTCTTAATGAAAAAAATAATAAATTTAAACAATTTCTAGAGTTATCTAAACATAACATCGGAGTGTTGGTTAGTGGTCAAGGAAAATTTAAAGAGTATAATGATTTAAAACAAATATTGGAGTCAAAATGAAGAAGAGAGCATTAATTACAGGTATAAATGGAATGGATGGTAGTCACCTTGCCGACTTTCTATTGTTACAAGGTTATGAAGTATTTGGTATGGAGAGAAGAACATCAACTCCTAACAGAACTAACAGTTGGCACTTAGAAGATAAAATAACATTTTTAAATGGTGATCTAACTGATCAAAATTCATTAGTCAGGTGTTTGGTTAAATCTAATCCACATGAAGTGTATAATTTAGCTGCTATGTCATTCGTAGGTGAGAGTTGGAATACACCTGAGCAGACTGGTGATGTAACAGGTTTAGGTGCTTTGAGAATGCTTGAGGCTATACGAGAATATGGTAAGGATATTAAGTTTTATCAAGCATCAACCTCTGAACTCTATGGTAGAATGGTTGAGAATCCAGCAAAAGAAACCACACCATTTTATCCAAGAAGTCCTTATGGGGTTGCTAAACTATATGGTCATTGGATAACAAAAAACTACAGAGAATCTTATGATATGTTTAATGTAAGTGGTATTCTATTTAATCATGAATCAGAACGCCGTGGTATAGAGTTTGTAACTCGTAAGATTACCGATGGTGTTGCTAAGATTCATTTAGGACTAAAAGATCACATCAAGTTAGGTAATTTAGATGCCAAAAGAGATTGGGGATACTCACCTGATTACGTTAAATCTATGTGGATGATGTTACAACATGATGAGCCAGATGATTACGTGGTAGCTACAGGCGTAGAACATTCTATACGAGACTTTCTTGATGCTGCTTTTGCGTGTGTTGACATAGAAGATTGGGAAAGGTTTGTTATTCAAGATGAACGATTTATGCGACCAGCCGAGGTTGCTGTTTTATGTGGAGACTCAACAAAAGCTCGTGAGGTATTGGGGTGGGAACCAGAAACCTCATTTAAACAGATGGTTTCTAACATGGTTGCTAATGACATAGACCTTTTATCATGATTAAAATAAAAATATTTAATCCTGTTGCTGGTAAAAACAGAATATCATTTACTGGTTTTTTGGTGTTGCAACAGATGTTACGGGATTACAGCATTGAGATAACGGAGTCGGATGATTTTGATTATGCTTTCTTGGGCGCTGATGACATACTTGACAAGTCAATTGGACTACAAGAGAGCATTGAGTATGGATTGAAAAATATTGATAAGTATGCTCGTGGTGGTGATTGTTTTATATTTGATGGTTCTGATTCAACTTCCTTGATGGGTTCGTATGAAGTTCTTGAACAATCCAATGCCATGTTTTTATTTAAAAATCAATTGTTAAAAAACAGAGAGGATTACAAAGAAAAAACATCATTCAATAAATGGTTCTTTGGAAATGGTTCTGATTTAGATTTGGGATATGATATATCAAAAGGGAATTGGGACAGAATAAAACTATCAGGTTGGAACTTGGGTTACATGGCACCAAACGGATTTAGACCTCAAGTTCAGAAATGGTATCCTGTAAATCAACACAAATCAATTGACCTTTCTGCTATTTATTCTGCTGATCATCCACCAAGTTCTGATCACGGTGCTGAAAATGCTTCACATTACATGGAGCATAGACACGGTGCTTGGAAAGTTATCGGTGATGATCCTGGCTATACATTTCGTAAAGACAAATTACCTTATCAAGAATATATACAATCCTTGTATCAATCCAGGATGGCACTGTCTCCGTTTGGGCAAGGTGAGGTTTGTTATCGTGACTTTGAAATACCTGAGTTCGGTGTCGTTATGGTTAAACCTACTATGGAACGAATTAACACTCATCCTAATCCTTATATAGAGAATGAAACTTATATACCTGTTGATTTGGATTGGAAAAATTTAAACGAAACAGTAATAAAAATGCTTGATAATCCCGATAAATTGTCGTATATTATAGATAACAATAGAAAAGTTTATGATGAGTTATATTCAGCTCATAACTTTTGTATGTATTGGTATGACTTTTTTGTAAATTTAAGTGGGGTAGAAAATGAGTAAATTTGCTTTTATTGTTGATGATTGTGGAGTACCATCTTATTATGTTAAGTCTGGTAAAGGTTATAAATATAATGATAATCAATTACTAGTTGAACATTCTGCTTGTTTTTCAAATTCAACTATGATTGGTATGTGGTCTTATCCATTTATATTTGATGGTTGTTTTTTAAATTGGTCAGAGTGGGGAGATTCTTTACCTGATTATGAATTAGAGACTATTATAGTTGCTATAGAAAAGAATTTTGATTTATATAATGTAAAAAAATTAAGAGATAAATATCCTAATGCTGTTATTATTGGTATGATAAAAGAAATATTTGTAGGACACGATAGTGCATATGGTCCTACTGCTAATTTTGAGAGTGATAAACATAAAAAGAGAATAGAATTTTTAAATCAATGTGATGCTATAATTCAACCATTTCCAAAACTTGAAGAATCACCAATAACTCATTTAATTAATGATTGTAGTGATAAGAATATAGTATATGTTCCTTTTCCTGTTGATGTTGATTATATATATGATAAATTTTATAAAGAAGACAGAATTGAAAGTATATTTGTTTATGCCACACCAATACATGGAAGAAGAGCAAATACTTTAGAATTTTCTAAATATATAAGTGATAAATATGGTATTCCATATTATGAAAAACCAAAACAAATAAATGGGTTTAATGTACAATTGAATCAATTTTATGAATCTTGGTCTAAATGTACTTTTCATTTTAATTTAGACCCGGTTGATTGGTTTCCAGGATCGCAAGCTGTGCAAGTAGCTTCTGCTGGTGTTATAAATGTGGGTGGTTTAAATGCTAGTCATAATTATTTGTTTCCAGAGTTAGCTACTAATGATACTAATATTTTAGAAACAAAAATAAATAAAATAATTACAGATCAACAATTCAGAATTGATGTAATGACTCATGCTTTTAATAAGGTGCATGAACTATATAGTTTTGATACTGTAAGAAAACAAATTGAGAGTATTTTATCATGAAAATAGGAATAATTGGGCTTGGTGTTGTAGGTAGAGCACATAAGTTTGGGTTTGAAAAGTTAGGTCATAGTGTCAGTTTCCATGATATATCGTATGATACTAAACTAGAAGATGTTTTGGATACGGAAGTTGTTTATATATGTGTTCCTACACCATCTAAAACAAATGGGGATTGTGACACAACGATTGTAGAAAATGTTATTGATGATTTAATTAAACAAAATTATAACGGAGTAATTTCAATAAAATCTACAATTAAACCTGGAACAACAAAAAAATTGTGTATAACACATAACACGAGTAAGATTTGTTTTTGTCCAGAGTTCCTACGAGAAAGATCAGCTGAAACTGATTTTATTGAGCATAATACTTTATTAGCAATAGGAACTGATGATGATGAAGTTTATGATGTAGTGAAAAAGAGTCATGGTGATTATCCTAAAGAACATGTTAGAATGTCTGCAACTGAGTCTGAAATTTTAAAATACTATTCAAATGTTTATAATGCTATGAGGGTTATTTTTGCTAATTCGATGTATGAATTATGTAATAGTTTTAATGCTGATTATGATATAATAAAAAGTTCATTTGTTAAAAGAGGAACTTCAACAGGTAAGTATTTAACAGTCAATGAAAAATGGAGAGGTTATGGCGGAGTTTGTTTACCTAAAGATACTAAGGCTATTATTTCTTTGGTTGAACAATTAGGATTAGATTTAGATTTATTTAAAACAATAGATAATGAGAACGATAAGTTTTTAACCACCGTTCCAGGAGGTATGAGAGATGAGTAATATATTAGTCACAGGAGATAGAGGTTTCATAGCTGGTTATCTGATAGAAAAATTATTAAACGAGAATCATACTGTTATAGGTATTGATAATGATTGGAAGTATGGATCTCAAGAAAAAAGTTTTGATAACCATAAAAATTATATTCATTATGATGGTGATGTGAAAGATGTTAATTTATTGACATCTGTTTTAGAAAAACATAAAGTTGAATATTTTATAGCAGCAGCAGCTTGGATAGGTGGTATATCTTTCTTTCATAAGTTAGCATATGATTTACTAGCAGAAAACGAAAGAATATTTGCTTCAGCATTTGACTCTGCTATATTTGCTCATAAAAATTTATCTTTAAAGAAAATAGTTGTAATATCATCTTCAATGGTGTTTGAAAATACAAAAGTATATCCAACGCCAGAATCTGAAATTAGTAATTGTCCACCGCCTGATTCTACTTATGGATTTCAAAAATTAGCAACAGAATACTTCTGTAGAGGCGCTTGGGAACAATATCAACTACCATATACTATTGTTAGGCCTTTTAATGCTGTTGGGATAGGAGAGAAGAGGGCTAAGTTAGATGAGGAAGTTAAATCAGGAAATATAAAACTTGCTTTTAGTCATGTGGTTCCTGATTTGATACAAAAAATATATAAAGGACAGAACCCTTTATATATTTTAGGTAACGGTAAACAAGTTAGACACTACACATATGGTGGTGATATAGCTGATGGTATCTATGAGTGTATTTTTAATCCAAAATCAGTTAATGAGGATTTTAATATTTCTAATAATGTATCTACTGATGTATTAACTTTAGCTGAAATGATATGGAACAAGTTAAATATCGAAAGTGAGTTTCAATATGTATGTGATGACCCGTTTTCATATGATGTTCAGAAAAGAATTCCGGATGTAAGTAAGGCTAAAGAACTTTTAGGCTTCGAAGCAAAGACAGATTTAAATTCTATCTTAGATGAAGTTATTCCTTGGGTGTGTAAGATGATTGATGAGAATCAAATATAAGTGGAGTAGAGAATGAGTAAAATAACATCAGTGATACCAACTTACAATAACCTACCATTTTTGAAATTAACTGTTACATCAATCAGGCAGAATTGTTATTACAAGGACATGCCAATAGTTATCTTTGCTGAGAACTGTACAGATGGAACTAACAATTGGTTGGATGATAATTACAAAAAACTAGATATTGAATATTACATAGAAGATCAAAAAGATAGAGAAGATCAACGAGGTATCGGTGGTGGTATTGATTATTGTGTGAGTAAGGTAAAGACAGAGTTTGTCAATATATTACATTCAGACTTTTGGGTAGGTCCTAATCAAGACATTGAGTTGTTAAAACTATACGATGATGTGAAACCAGGTGAAAGATTGATTGCTTCATCATTTAGGGTTCAACCAAATATATTTCCGAATGATCCTGAGTATAGACCTGGAACTATCTTTGTTGACTTTGATGAGTTTGGAAGTCAAGATACAGATTTTGATGGTGATCATTTTGACAACTGGTCTAATGAATTCACAAAGGATAATGATATTCAGATTAGAAAAGCTGGTGGTGCTGGTTACTTCTGTAGGGTAGAAGATCATATCAACATGGGTGGTAATGACCCGAGGTTTGAACCGATGTATTGGGAGGATAAGGATCTGTTTATGAGAATGCAGATGGAAGGGTATAAATTTATTATGACAAGTAAATCTTTGATCTGGCATTTTACATCAAGAACATCAAGGTTTCCGAATGGTCAAAAAGAATTGGATAATAATAAAAGACCAGCTCATCTCGTAAGATGGGAACAGAGAGCTATGCAAAGATTTATAGAGAAGTGGGGACGACTACCTGGTGAAGATGAAGATTCATTTGTCATACCCATTGAAGGAACAGATAATCCCAATAAAATAGAGTGGCCATTTTGAAGAGAACATTAATAATAGGTAGTGGTGGATATATAGGTTCACGACTCATGAAAGAGATATCACTGCAAGCAATTGGTGTAGACATCAATTGGTTTAGGAAAGGTAAGGAAGATGTTGACTTCAAAGATTTAACACGAGATTATTATTCAGAGTTTGATAACATTATTCTACTTGCCGGACATTCAAGTGTTAAGATGTCCGAGGGTGGATTAAATAGTTGTTTCAATAACAATGTTAGAAACTTCATAGACTTGTTAGAAAAACTAGACAAACAGAAATTGATATACGCTAGTTCATCGAGTGTCTATGGTTCAGTGGGTGGTAAAACAGTAAATGAAAAATACTTTGGATTTGAACCATACAATCAGTATGATATATCAAAACATACGGCAGACTTGTATGCTCAAAAATCAGATGTGGAATATTATGCTCTTAGGTTTGGTACGGTAAATGGACTCTCACCATTTTTAAGAAGCGATGTGATGATAAATGCCATGGTGAATAGTGCTATAAACAATGGTCATATTAAACTTTACATAAAGGATACGATGAGACCAATACTAGGTATAAACGATTTATGTGAAGCAGTAAAAAAAATAGTAAATTCTGATGAGGACAAAAGAGGTTTGTATAACTTGGCGTCATTTAACAAAACTGCTGAACAGATTGCTTATGAGGTTGCGGATGTCATGAATGTAGAAGTTAAAGAGTTTGAAACAGATCCTACACAGATAAAGAACACTAAAAATCAAACCAAAGCTTATAATTTTTCAATATCAACTCTTAAATTCAGAAAAGCATTTGGATTTAAATTTAAAGATACAGTTGAGGGACTTGCTACAGCATTAAAAAATAATTGGGATAACATGAAAAAAACAGATAGGAGTGAGGTAATTGATTATGAGTGATTACAAAATATTAGATAGATGTTTATGCTGTGACTCAACTGATATTGAAATCTTATTAGATTTGAACAATCAACCTCTAGCTAATTCTTATCACGACAACACCAAAGAGATGGATGAATATCCACTTGGTGTAAACATATGTAATAATTGTTATCACATTCAGTTAACTCATGTTGTTAATCCTGATTTATTATTTAAGGACTATCTGTATGTTAGTGGCACTACTAAAACACTACACGACAATATGAAGTGGTTTGTTGGTTATGTACTTGAGACTAATACATTTGGTAAAGGTAATACCGTATTGGATATTGCATGTAACGATGGAACACAATTGGATTACTTTAAGAAAGAGGGATTTAAAACTTATGGTGTTGATCCTGCCGAAAACCTACATGAGTTAAGTTCAAAAAATCACGAAGTTGTTTGTGATTATTTTAATGCGGATAAATTTGACAGACAATTTGATGTAATAACAGCACAGAATGTATTTGCTCATAATAGTAATCCAAAAGAATTTTTAGAACACTGCGATGAGTTGATGCATGAAGAATCCGTACTTTACATTCAGACCTCACAGGCAGAGATGATATTGAATAATCAATTTGATACAATCTATCACGAACATGTATCATTTTTTAACATCAATTCCATGAATGAGTTGGTCAAGAGAACCAATTTGACCTTAACCGATGTTATTAAAACACCAGTTCATGGTATAAGTTATCTGTTTAGATTTACTAAAAATACATTTGAAGGTAGGAGAAAAGTCTTTAATGAAATAGAGGTAGAAAGACAACGAGGTTTGTTGAGTAAAAAAACTTATAATGAATATGCTAAAAATGTTATAAGTGTTGTTGATGATTTTAAAAAGTTAACTCAAAATTCTAAACGAGAGGGTTTTAAATTAGTTGGATATGGAGCAGCTGCTAAGGGTATGACATTTTTGAATTTTGCCGATGTTAAGTTGGATTTGATTATCGATGACAATGAACTTAAACAAGGACTTTATACACCAGGTACAAATATACCGATTAAGTCAAATGAGTATTTAAAAAGATATTCAGATGATGATAAGGTATTATTCATTCCATTGGCTTGGAATTTTTATGATGAAATAAGAGAGAGAATATTGAAAACAAGAGACAATGAAAACGATTGGTTTTTGAGATATTTTCCAAAAGTTAAATTGGAGAGAAGATGAGCTACATAACAAACATAGATACTTTATCAGCACTATTAGATAGGTTGATATCAGAGAACATAAAACTATATTTTTTCAAGAAAGATGGTATTGATGAAAACATAAAACATCAAGAAGAAGTGATATCAGCAATAAAGGATAGATTATTTGTCTTGTTTGATGATGTTTATCGTGAGGGTGAGTATGCGTATATATCAGAGAAAAGAACCTACAAACCAGAGGATATTGTAGAGACTCTTGAAGAATTGATTAATAATGATATTACTACTGGTGAAGGGGATAGAGCTAATTTAAAAGAAGCCACATCAGAGAATCCATCGTTAGAACATTTTACAAGAAACCACAAGTTAATCAGAAAAGCAAACGAAAACAGAGCTGTGTCAAAAAATAAATTAGACGAGCAATTTAAGGGTTTTGTGGATGAAAACAATTAGAACCAACTGTGAATTTGCTTCGGAATTGATATGCGTGATACCATATGCTTATTGGTTACATCAAAACAATCAATTAGAAAAGGTAATTACTAGCAAAGGTATGAAACCATTCTATTATTTCTGTGATAACGTGGAAGAGAGATTTGAATACAGAACATTTGACATGAATCAAAATGGATTAAATGATGTTCCAAATAATTGGGTTCACCATAATGCTGAGGCTGTATTTGGTAAGACCTATGATAAGATGACAGAAGATGAACAAACAGAAGCAAATGGTGTGTTGGATTATTCACAATGGACACCACCACCATATAAGAATCACTTTGGATTTTGGGATGAATTTATAGATTTAAAACCTTATGTGGTTATAAATAATAATTACAATATAGAGTATGGTAATGACATTACAGAGATGAGAAGATATTTTAATATAAATGCTTTAAGTAATATGTTCTATTATCTACAAGAGGCTGGATATAATGTAGTGTATAAGAGACCAGATAATACAGAGTTTGCACCAGACCAAAACGAGATCGCAACTTTACAAGGTGGGTATCAATTTTCTGAAATGACCGACCAAGGCACTATGAGTGATTATGGATTGTGTGATTATTATGATAATGTGTTTAATATAAATCAAATGGATAGGGGTAATTATGGATACAATGAATTTCAGATGAAGTGTTTTGCTAATGCTGATGGATTCATAACTACCAACGGTGGTGGTGGAATTTTAACTTGCTATTTTGATAAAAAAGTGTTATTTTATGTACCACATGGAAAAGAATTAAGAGATGGTTATTTGACGAAAGAAAACTCTTACGTCAATAAATTGTCTGATACTAAGGTTCACGTTGTCTTAGATGACGGTGACAATAATGATTATACAAAATTATTAAATAAAATGAAGGATATTTTTTAATGAAGTTAGAACAAAAAATAGGTGTGATAGGAAATGGATTTGTGGGTGGAGCTGTAAAATTTGGTTTTTCACCAAATGTTGGTTGTGATGCCGAGGTTAGAGTGTATGATAAAAATCCAAATAAATCAACACATGGATTAGAAGAAACAGTTAATGAATCTGATTTTATATTTCTATCAGTGCCAACACCAGCAAATAAAGATGGTTCAATCAACATCAAAATATTAGAAAGTGCCTTAGAGGATATTAGTCAAGTTCATAATGGACGAGACAATGCTATTCTGATTAGGTCTACGGTAATACCTGGCACTACATGGGCATTACAAGCCAAGTACCCTAATTTAAACATATTGTTTAATCCTGAATTCCTAACCGAAAGATCTGCTAATTTTGATTTTATAAACCAAAGCCGTTTTATAATTGGTAATAGTGGTCAACAAATAAGTTGGGCTAAATCAGAAGAGTTTGTCGAATTGATTAAAGATAGATTTGGTGGTTGTGTTGCTGTACAAGAAACAAGTTACGAAACTGCTGAGTTGATAAAATACATGAGTAATTGTTTCTTTGCGACTAAGGTATCTTTCATGAATGAGATGTATCAGATAGCAGAAAAGATAGATGCTAATTGGGATGAGGCTGTAAGTGGATTTGTATCAGATGGTAGGATAGG
>Ga0098043_1000258_pt1 | contig 18382 bp, 25 predicted proteins | sample 9B_taG_FD_92581 | JGI IMG/M metagenome (GOLD analysis project Ga0098043, IMG submission 92581) | Marine viral communities from the Subarctic Pacific Ocean - 9B_ETSP_OMZ_AT15188_CsCl metaG | ecosystem: Environmental > Aquatic > Marine > Oceanic | place: Subarctic Pacific Ocean | collected 2015-01-10 | reverse complement strand
GAAACATATCTGTCTTTAGTTATGCTCTTGAAAACTAACTGACCCTTTTCGTTTTCAGCTTTCTTTGTTCTGTTCATGACATCACTACTACCTCTCCTTTATTTTCGTTTATCACTATTGCAGTATACATGACTTAATTATTTCTATTACGTCTTCACCTGCTACATAGAAAAACCATGCACCAGGAATAAAAAAGACCGAGAGGATTAACCCCTCGGCCATGCCGCGAACTATTTCTTTCATTGCGGTTAATTACTATCAACTAATGATATGTATCCGCTTTTCGAGCTGCACCCTATGAATGCGTGCTTGCCTTTGTCCGTTGGAAAAGACTCAGCCAGCAAATCCAAGGCCTTACGGAAGCACTGAGCAGGCGAGTTGCCTTCACCTGTCACCTCTTGATGATGATGAAAAACATCACCATCATCTTTATATGATACGACTAACACCTTGAAGTCTTTAGTCACTTGGATAACTCCTTCCTTTTCCTTGCAATAACCCTGTCCCAACGTGCCTGTGTCTTGCTAGGTACATCAGACAACTTGCCGCTTTCCTGAGCCGCGACTAACTCTTTGACCTTACCATTCAGGTCATCCTCAGATGTAGCAGACTTAAGCTGCTGTCTGATTCCCAATCCACTATTTATTGATAGCTTCATATCTTTTTATAGAGAGACATCGTGTCCTCTTGTGTGCCTACTGTAGGGTTCATATAACGAACTGTTCGTCAACATAGTGCCAGACTCTGATGGCACTGTTCGTCAAAGGCTTTCCCACTAGGGACGATCAACTTTAGACCCTCGCGAAGGCGTTGATCTCTTGCTACCACGGTAGACACAAAAGAAGACACGCCGATAACTAGGGCATCCGATACTATCGGAGGAGAAACCCCTAGTTACTAAAACGTGTCATTGGTTCGTGCTTATTATATCAAGCTACTTATTTCCGCTCTCGCTCATGTATAGCGGATACCGTTGTACGAGGACTAAACTGGTATCATATTCATGAGTTTAACGATTCAATGTTAGCTTGCATCATGCCCACGAAGACATGTTTCGAGATACATTGTATCCCGTATCCTATATTGCTGAAGGTCAGATAAATTCCTTGCTTAGCAGGTAAATGCTTTGTGCACGCTCTCATTACCATACTCGCGGCCTGAGAGAGAACCCTGACCCATAAGGTCATTGCTCAGGCGGCGGTTTCAGGTGTGGACACTTGGATACCCAACGTATATCCAAAGATTACTAGCTTGCCAGCCACCTGATACATAAAACTAGGGGATTGAAAAATTTGGACACAATCCACCACAGACAGCCTCCAAAGGGTCACGCTACATCCACATACAATGTGGTTCACGTTCGCGTTTAGAGTGCTGTCTGCATTCTAGCCTGCATCAGGCCCGCCACTACCATCCCCCGCTAGTTGTTGACGCATAGCTCGTCCGAGTCTATCCACGTCTATTATCAAGTAACCCTTCTCTAAGCCTAACTGGACGCAACAAGCAAAGCTTGCTGTCCACCTGTAATTATTCGCAGGATGCCATTGTCATAGCTCATTACGACACTTGCGTATGTTTCAGCCCTCGTAAACGAGAACCCCAGATCGGAACATAGATATCTACATACCATCAAATATAACGTGAAGACCAATTGAGAGATCCATTAATAAGGATGTTGTCACACCTCAATTGTATTCGACTCTGCTACTGTCTCTTTCTAGCAGGTTGTACAGTCTATTGACTGTCATTAGGATTGGATAACAATACTAATGACAACCAATAAAAAGTGAGCAGGGAATGAACCCTGCCCACTAATGTCATTTGCTACGCATATATCTCGCAGCTTGCTTGGCAGCTTTGTAGTGATTGCCAAGCTCGACACAACTACGCCAACCATTAGGCAATTGACGCTTGGGATCATAAAGATCACCAACGTCTACAGCTAATCGTTGCACCTTGTACCTTGTGCCATTATCGGTAACTGTCATTTGACCTGTCACCTTGCTCTGTCGCTTTGACTTGCGACTAGCTTTTTGTTTTGCATATCTCTTACGCATAACTCAAATGTCATCGCAACTGTCCGAACTGTCCGAAATGGTGGATGCAATGACGTTTGAATTATAAAAGAACAAAAAAAATATGATCTGATTAGGGCATAAAAAAACCCCCCGCTTTCGCGGGGGGTAATGATGTTCAAGGAAACTTACAGAACGTATTTATCCGCTCCTGTCGTTTTCTTGTCTAATCTCCTGAAAAGGTCTGATTGAGTAAAACCAGTCTTTTTAGTGATTACTTTTTGAGTAAGTGAGATGCCATCGGGATTATCAATATTTCCTGAAAAATCCAATCGGATTTCTTGGGAAAGTTTGCCCTTTGAAACATCTTCTCTCTGCTTTGAAACAACTTCGACTGTCAATTCAGCGCGATATAATCGCAACTGCTTAACAAGTTTTGTTGCCTCGTTAGTCGCTTGGTCGCCAGTGAGGTCTTCAACTTTGCAATCTAGTTTCCATGCAATAAAGGACCTCCGAGTATTTGCATCAATTGCACCTGCCTTTGAGGTTGGAGGGATTGCATTAAACAATCTCATACCTTTTGGGTCTGATTGCATACGAGCATTTATAACCGCCATCTCTTTCAACTCCGTTGGAGTTAATCCTTTTGGCTTGCGAGTCCGCTTGGCCTTTGCTTTTGGCTTTTCAGCTTTTGGCTTTTCGGCGTTTGCGTTTCTGCGACTAGTTGTCGCACCAGATATTTTAGTTTTTGTTTTCATATCTTGTATCGGTTGAACCTTTCCCCGAACCAGATCAAAGGGGGGGATCAGTCTCTCCATAAGTGCAATATCCCCCTTCAACTCTCTGACCTTTTCCTGATTGGGAAAAAGTTAAGTTATTGGTAATCAGTAGGGGTAGTATTGTGAGTGAACAAGGGGGTGGGAGCGGGGGTATGCCCCATGTGTGTGTATGTATATGTATATGGCCTTGCGCGACTTTAAGCCAATTCCTAGAAACGACTTTTAGGGTACGCACCTAGTTGATAGGCTGTCTGAGCTATGGCGGATTTAATAATTGAACTAGAGTTAGCTCTCGAAAAGGTGGTCAAGTTAGGTAACAGAGGGGCTGTTAATATTATTAAGAAAGCTATACAGCAGGCTAAGCGAATTAGTGCTGCTAAATGACATCGTTGAAGCCTTTATTTTCTAGCAGACCCCAAGCATCAAGATACATTCCCCATTTTGAGTTGTCTTTATTATCAATGTTGATTGATATTGTTTTCAAACCATAGATTGCATCGTATGGAGTGATGGCAAAGTCCATTGTTAACATGCCTACAAAGATGTAAAAATCTATATCACACCGTTTGTGTATAGTACGTTTATCGTGTCCTCCTCTTAGTGTCCACTTGTAAGCCTTTAATAGGCCTTTTGGGTGATTAAAAGTGTTTGAAGATTTGACCTGAATCTTGTGAGTGAAGTCTCCTTTTGTAATTATCCTATCGTATGGAGCATAATCACCTTCTGGGGTAGAGACGAACCAGTCTCTTTTAATTAATTCAGCGGTAACAATACATTCAGCTATAGTGCCATTCTGTTTATTGTTATTTCGAGTTCCCATAGCTGTCTACGGGAATGTCATGAATAGGGGAAGCGTCTCTCATTTTTGTATATTTTGGGACGAACTCAATGTTAATTTCCCCTACTGGGCCATTCCTCTGTTTGGCAACTATTAAAGACAATGGGTATGGTCTTCCTTCTGACATGTCAATGTCATTATCCCTGTGTAACATTACTACTAGGTCTGCATCTTGTTCTATTGCACCTGAATCTCTGAGGTCAGTTAGTCTAGGTTTACGTTCGTTAATGGTGCCAGCACGGGATAGTTGTGATAGGCAGACTACTGGTACGTTTAAGTCCTTGGCTAGAGCCTTTAATTGAGATGACCAGTATCCTACTTCTAGAGCTCTAGTTTCAAATTTTTTTGATGATGAAATTATCTGTAGATAGTCGATAACAATCATGTCTATACCTACATCTCGTTTAAGTCTTTTCGATTTAGATTTTATGTTATGGATAGTGCAGGTGCCGCTATCATCTACGAAGATTGGTCTCTTACCAATGACATCAATACCTACTTGTATTTTCTTCATATCGTCGTTGGTTAGATTGCCTTTAAGGGCATCACGATAATCCACATTCATCTCGGAGCATATGGATCTCATTTGTAGTTGAGCGGCTGTCATTTCTAGTGAAAAGAATAGTACAGTATTACCTCTGGCTGCGGCTGCATCAGAGATACATAATCCAAGGGAAGTTTTACCAACACTAGGTCTAGCAGCTATGATATTTAGGTCTCCTTTGTTGAGTCCTGAAATCATTTCGTCTAGGTGATGAAGTCCAGTTGTAATTCCCTTGATGCTACCTTTACGATTGAAGCAGTCCTCAAAGAATTCAACGGTATCTTTCCGAATGTCAGTATACGCTCTTACAGACGTTTCTTTATCTCTTACCTTGCACAGACCCTCGGCTCTTTCAAAAAGCTCCTCTATGACACCTGTTGGCTCAGCACTGGGGTCTTGTGCTATCCTTGATGATACTTCATCGCATAATAATTTTGTTTCTCTCTTCATCTTGTTCTCTTGAAGGATTTCAAGATAGTAAGACCAGTTAACTGAAGAGGGTGTGATGTTTTCGCATTCATCAATGAATTGAATATTCTGATGAATATTATTTTCGATAAACTTTTTATTGATGGTGACTTTATCAATCAGACGATCTTTGTCGTATAGGTCAAGTATCACCAGCATGTGGTTCTTGCAGATAGGATCTGTGAAAAGATTCAAAGGCCTGTCTTCTTCTGCAAGAAGTTTGTCTAAAATTTGAGGGTCTAGAAGGACACAGCCTATGAGACCTCTCTCTGCCGTGTAATCTTCTAGGTGGTCTAGCTTTTTATTATTTAACCTCTGCATCCTCGTTAGTTATATAATATTATTATAGATGTTAATTTGTGTTAATATATATTAATATATATATATATATATATGTGTTAAGAGAATTTGGCCGCAGTTGCTCCCATTCCGCCGATAAAAATGTCCTGAGTTGGGTTACTTGACTCAACACTTGAGTCTTCTAACTCAACACTTGAGTCTTGTGACTCAGTAACTGAGTTTATTGACTCAACTTTTTTTGAGTCTTTTGACTCAACTACTGGGTCTATTGACTCAGTACGATCTAGACCAGAGTAGGTAGCGACCTTGGATCGCTTGTTGGTCTTGGTGATCAGATTTTTTAATATCAGAGAAGGCAATCTTTTGCTGATAGCTTTACGGGTCATTCCTGTTCTGTATGCCATCCTATTGATGGACATGTCATCTTCACAGAGCAGTGCTGCGTATATGCGAAAGCTCAGTGGGTCGAGCTTCGTTCGGTTTAGTTGATCTACTGTCATTGTAAAAAAAGACCCCCTTGCAGGCCTGAGTGCAGAGGTCGGCTACTAGAAAAGCGAGAAACTAGCTAAGCCATAGGCCCATAAGGGGGTATAAAATACTGTTGTTCTTCTTCTTCCTAGCCTTTAGCCTGCGTGAAGCAGACACCCTCTGCACGGGTCAGAGTACACCTAGACCACAGTGCGGCAAGGACTTTTTAAAAAAAAATGCAAAACAATGAAAAACTCCTGAAAAACATAGCAGAAACAGGAGTTATCAGTTTGCCGCAGATGAAGTTGGTATGGGAGGTTATGCAAGAGCAGATGCTAGAAATGATGGTCAATAAGCATGATTCTATTGATCTAGGATTTGCAGAAATTTATCCGATCCCATACCGAGCTAACTGGAAGAACGGGCTTCATGATGAGTTCAAAACAATCGGTCAAGACTTCAAAGGTAAGAGCCATGAAGCGTGTGTAGAGATAGCACAGGACAAAGGATTTTGGGCAGAGATGAGCAACACCAGACTGCTGGCATTCAAGGACGATCACATCTATTGGACGATAGAGGTGGCTCCTAAAAAACAGTGGTGGGCGAGCACCATAAAGGCAGAGAAAGAAAAGAGAAGTAAGTTGTCAGCAGCAGATTATTGCAAGTATGTAGCTAAGCTAATTTATAAACTGAAAGGAAAATTATTAGATGTCTATCGTTCGTTCATATCGCAAGCGTCTATCCCGTGCGGGGGCATTCGCAACAGTCGCACTGCGGGGGGGCATTTCCTTGTGCCATTTATTAGGTCTCGCCAAGTGTCTGCCAAACATCCTGAGAACAGGGGGCCAGTTGATGTGGTGGTCAATCTTCGGGATGCCTTACACGCAAACGGTGGACTCGATCACAAGGCTGGCGAGGTACCGAGAGTGCTGGCAGTGTCCGATATTCAACCACAAGAGAAAGACTTGCGGTAGTGATGAAGAACCAGATTTAGGATGTATGTGTTACATGCCATTAAAAACAAAATATAAAGATGCAACATGCTGGGCTAGAGACAATGATTTAGAGTTTGGATGGAATGAGTGATACTGGAGTAATACCTGATGGAGGAACTGTAGATGTTCCTGATAGTAGCCCTATTGAAGTAAAGCCTACAAAAGGTTTGTTTTCACAAAAAGAAGCTAAACAAGCTGCGGCTGAGACAGGATTAGTGGCTCTTAAAAGAAAGAAGTATGGAGAGCTTAAAAAGCTCGGTGACTTTATAGAAAAAGAAGGGGTAGTTAAGACCAGTATAGGATATGTATTTCTATCAGCAGAGAAGCTTGAACCCTTAATGCAACTAGCGGCAGATATAGCATACGAGTCAGATGACGAGACAGTTAAACTAACAGCTATAAGTAAAGCGGTTGAGGTCTCAAAGCAGTTAACAGAGTCAGCTAAAATCTGTAGCAATATGGTAAATGCCAAACAGATAAAGCCAGAGGAGGCCAAAAAGAAAGCAAGCTTTGCGGCTGGACAAGTAGTTACACCAATTCAAATTAATGACCCAAAACAAGTCAACATCACAGGAGGAGAGCCTGACAACGGAGCAGGCGAGGGAAACAATAATGAAAACGCTCACGGCGATGCAAACCAAGCCGAGCACAACATTCATCGCGGGGATAATGTCGCAGGCACTAAGCCTGAAAACCTCGATGGCCAAGAAAGCACTTAAGTGTAAAATAGATAATTTACTATTGTTTGATAAAAAACAAAGTGATTATGGGAGCAAGAATATAGCAGCGTGGGATAAGAAGGATTTGAACATTCTTGGCGTGGGTTTTCGTCTCAATGATAAACTTCAACGCATGATGAACCTAACTTGGAAAAGGATAGAGACCAAGGAATCGCCAGAGGTTATAGAGGAAAGTATGATTGATACAGCGAAGGACATCGAGAACTACGGGACAATACTGGAGTTACTAGAGTCCGACGAATGGAGTTAATATTATGCCCGGATATGGAAAAGGATATAAAATGGGTTCCTCTAAAAAGAAAGCAGGAACAGTGAAGAAAACTTCTAACAAGAAAAAGAAGACTAAAGAGAAAAAAAATAGTTATGGCTATTAAAAAAAAGAAAGCTCTAACCAAAAGGCAAGAGGATACTTTAAAGAAACATTCTGTTCATCATACTAAAAAGCATATGTCTACTATGAAAAAACTTATGTCTGAAGGTAAGACATTTGGTGAGTCTCATAAGATAGCTATGAAAAAAGTAGGTAAATAATATGGCTGTAAAAAAGAAAGTAACAAAAAAGACTGAATTAGCTAGACGCGTTTCTAGGCTGAAAGCAGACAATGCAAAAGCATTTGCTAAAAGACCTGTTAAAAAAAGAACTTCAACCACAAGAAGGAAAACAGGTATAGCTGAATCCATGACTCCAACTCAAAGAAGAAGATACATGGAAAATGTAAAGAAGGAGGCTGCTGCATTAGATTTTTATGATCGCAGTTCTTCATCTAGAAAAGCTGCAATTGATAAGGCAGGGAACAATCCTTATAAAAAAATGAGAAGAAGTTTAAAGGAAGACCCTAAATTCCAAAGAAAATATAAATGACAAAAACCCAAGAAGAAGTGTCCAAGAAGATAAGCACTCTTCTTGGGGAACATTTTCATAATTCTTTACTAGTTTTAGCTAGTGACCAAATGGATGATGATGATTTTATTTCAGTTAGATTCTACGGGGGTTGCTTAACGGCAGTAGGAATGGCTGAATTTGCAAAAAATTCATTAAACGACATGTTGGACGGGGGAGATGAAAGCCCTGAACCACCGCATTTAACTTAAGGCATTAGAGTCTAAGTAATTTAGCTGCTGGTGAATGGTCTCCTATCTGAATTTCATTAAACATTTCGCCAAGAATGCAATAGGTCGCAGCATCCCAAACGTGCTTATGTTTGTTGTTACGAACATAAGTGCGTTTACTTCTACCTTTAGTCTTCTTCAGCCCACCTTTTAAGCTCTCTATAAGCCCTTCAGTACGCACGGAACATGTTAACCTCCCCTCGGTTAGTAATTGTTTTGTAAGCATCACACGGAGCCTTACAGACTCAGCGAACTTAGGGCACGGACTAAGAACAATCTCCCCACCTGTTACTCTTGAAACTATCATTGAGTCCCAAGTTCCAGCGGCAGATCTAAATCGGTCAACTGCACTTGCATCAGACCAGTGAATCCATTGAAATCTTTTTCCAGCTACCTCTTCCCATTCACGCATCATTTCCTGAAATGATATTGTAAAGTCCTCGATTGTTACTTCCCCGTCAATAATGACTAATTCATCTAGCACGTTAAATACTGGACCAGAGGTTGTAAGAACTTTTTCCATAATAACCGCTGCGTGGTTCTTATCTCCCAAGTCCCAACCAGTATAGAGAACATCTGTGTTTTCATCTGGAAGTAATACATCCCAATCTTCAAATTTACCTTCGTTATTTCCACCTACATGACGAGATGCAAACACACCAGTAAAGAAACTATCTTTGGATGTTTCTACCCACTTACCATCAACGTAAGAGGCATACAAATCTGGGTCGTGTGCAAAGGTGGCTTTTAAATCCTCAAACTCCCTTGGGTCTAGGAATGTATTATCCGCAACTTTTGTCTCTATCAGTGTTAAATTCTTTTGGTAATCAGGATTTGGGTGGTCATCTCGCTGTGCTTCTTCGTACCATATTTTATATGCCCAAAAATCCTGACCTTCTTCCTCGCAAGGGTTGGTATCTGCTATCCACATATGAGAATCATAAGGTACACCAGGCATACGAAGCTGACCCTTTGGAAAACGGAATACATAATCTTCTTTAAAGTTTGTAAGCTCGGATACAAATATGCAGGAAAACACTGTTCCTTTAACTTTTTGGGCTATTTCGTCCTCTATTTTAAGAGAATGTAGCTGAAATTCAGAGTCTCCCCCATGCATATTACTAATCCTAAAATGCTCCATTCGGGTGGCTCCATCCATCTTCATAGGGGTTACAAGCTCGCACCCTTCAAGTTGTTCAGTCCATTCGGGTACAATCTTTTGATACAGCAAATCCCAGACACCAACCTTTGCATTTTTAAGCGTGTTAGTGAACACACCTATACGAGCAGATGGGGTTTCCCATGCGTGTCGCATAAGTCGCTGAAGTACTCCCCATGTTTTTGCTGAATAACGAGGGCCAGATACTAATACATATCGACCATAGCAGTTAAATATTTCGTACTGCTTAGGACTAAGTCGTGGCATCCATACACCACCATCATCTTCGCTCATTGCTCCGCGATATTAGTGTCGCGGTAATTGCATTCCAAGCTATCAAATTGCTGGACAATAAATATTAAACTAGCATAGTCGTTTCAGGGTGTACTGTTAGCAGCAGTACATAATAATTTTATGATCACGGTATCAATAGATTTAACGAAAGAAGGCTATGAAGAGTTTGCTGATTTAATGTCTTCATACGCAGTTAATGATTCTGTTGTTCTGGAAAATGTGTCAGGCAGTATTTCTTCTATTAGTCCAGAAGGTGTCGAAATAAAAGTCGATACAGTGGATATTGAAGACTACATGTTCGAAGTTCCAGAAACAGACGAGACGGATGAGCCTGAAGCGTTAGCTTAATGCGAGAAGCAATAGAGGATAACCTCAAGGTATTAGTTAATAAGGATAAACAAGGGAGATATTCCTTTTCTATCCACATAAAGAAACTAAAGCCTGAGTTCGATCTGGAGAAGGGAACTGTTGTATTTGGCCAATATAAAGGCGCAACAGGAAAACTTGAAGAAGGGGTTCCTGTTAAAATGTTTTTAAAACTTTACGGACAAAGTTCACTAAAGGAGAGATACAATAGATTAAAAAAGGCAGTCGATGAGGCTGAGAATAAAGGAAAGCCAGTATTAATATGATAGATTTAGATATTTTAAAGGATCGCGGATACTCACAAGAGAAGATGAGGTCTGTGTTTACCGCAGAGAATAAGCCAGAAAAGATTGAAAAGTTGATTGGTAGAATGCGTAATCGCATTCAGGAAGGGGTAAGCAGAAGTCTTCGTGATCATAAATTATATTATGCTTTAGATCTCGCTTGGAATGCACCACTTAGACAAATCTCTCCTACATTACTTCATAGTCTTGTTTCTAAAAAAGGTGATGATAAGTCGGTAGCAGAAGCTTTAGATAGTTGGGGTGTTTCACATTTGATTGAGGATCATGTATCTGCAAAAGGTGAGACTACTCAAGCGTTAAACCTTCCAAGGTTCTATCAGATATTTGTTCCATTGGTTAAGGCTTATGTGACAATTAGATGGGCTCGTATATTTAACGATAGAAATTTAGTTCCTTTGTTTAAGTATGAACCTCACAAGAGCACTCAGCAAAATAGAGTTAAAGGGGAGATCGTAACTGATCGGGTTCAAATTATTTCACAACAGTACGACTATTCCAGCGTTCTTTCTCAAAGTATATTTCAAATGCTTCACTACGGTTATTGTTTACAGTTTCCAAAAGAATCTTGGCACAGTGAAAAACAAACAGTTAGAGATGAAGATGGTGGAGAAAAAGAAATATATACAAAGGAAGGTATTAGATATCACACTCCTCACCCAGCTAGAACTTTTTGGGATATAGCACATAGACCTTCTAGTTTTAATTCTGATACTGGCTGTAAATTTAGTGGCTATTGGGCTATACAGAGATATGGAGATGTGGCAAATAACAAGATGTATTATAACACTGATAAGGTTGCTGCTGGAAGTATTGACTGGCTTACTAGCAATGCCAACTTTGGGTTGTATGTAAACTCAGGTTATTCAGGTACTGTTAAGTTTTTGCAAAAAGAGTCTGGAGCTTTGTTGCTAGACAGGGAGAAGGACGTTCAATTCTACACTTCAGAACATGATGACTACTCTGTTTTAGTTACAGAATACTTTGAAAAACTTAACCCTAAGAAAATGGGGTTATTTGATTACGATCATGATGTTTGGTTCCGATTTTGTGTGGCTCAAGATGATACAGTTATTTATGCAGAGCCACTTCCATATTGCCCAGTAGTTTATTATGGGTACGACAGTAATGAGTTGCAGACAGTTAATCCTTCATTGTCATTGGAGATTCTACCTTTTCAAGATCATGTTGGTAACTTACTCACTCAATATCTTTTAAGCATAAAACAGAACCTGACTAACATGACCTTTGTTGATGAGGATCAGGTTGGAGGTGATACAGTTGAAGATATCAATGATGCTGGCCAGAACATGTACAGTACATTGAACTTTGTTGGCTATTCGTCTCGTAAAGCAAGGGTTGGACAACACGACCCAGAGAAAGCATTTACATCATTTAAATTTCCACAACAAAATACAACGGAGGTTATTAATGGAGTCAGAAGCATCTTGGATATACTTGAGCGTGTTCTTGTTCTATCTGCTCAGGAGGTGGGAGCAGCGGCTTCCCACGAGCAAACTGCTGAAGAAGTAAGAAGCATAGCTAGTTACACAAGTAATAGATTACAATTTACAAGTTCATCAGTAGACAGGGCAGTCTATGCATGGAAGAACCAAATATATAATGGTCTAATGGCATATGGTGAACCTGAGTTCTATGCTCAGTTACAGACTCCTGTTACCAGAGAGAGACTAGAGAGGCTTGGTTTCACAGTTGAAGATGCTGACGAAGGCATTACATCTAAACCAGTTGTTGCCGTGAAAGATAAGACAGCTATTTCTTTGGAATCCTTTTCGTCAGTTCGTGACGGAATGGATCGAATTAATAATCCAGCCAGTGCAAACGTCATGGCTCAGTTATTTGGTGCGGCAATGGGTAATCCTTTGGTTGCTCAAGTGATTGGACCAGAACAGGCCGTTGGATTGCTTAATCAAATATTTGAACTGTCAGGTGTTCCGAGAGACTTCAGGTTGAAGATGGCTAAGTCTGTAGAGGAGTTGCAGGCAGCACAAGAACAACAAGGAGAAGGAGCGGGACAGAATGTTGCTGCTATCCAAGAACAAATGATGGGGCAGCTTCAAGAGGCAGCACAGGTAATTCAACAACAAGTTGCAGAACAGTTAGCACAGAATAGTGAAGCTGTAAGGCAACAAGTTCTAACGGATGTCAACGGGGTAACACAACAGTTAGCTGGTCAGGCAGATGCTAATGCAAATCAGTTACTAAGGCAGGCTCAAGTTATAGAGCAAATAGCAGCACAAGTAGGTGGTCAGAATTTATCTCCAGAACCACCACCTCCAACTGCACTTGATTCAGTTTGATTAACTACACAAAAAACACAACAACTGATCGAGAGGTTGCTGATGTGAAACAGTGGCTTCAATCACCGCAATCAAAACTGTTTAGGAAGTACGTCCTGAACGAAATCGCATACAATCAAGCTATGGCTGGAAAAGAGGCCAGCCTTAATCATCTATCAGATAGAGCGTGGGAAGTTAATGACCACGTTAAAAAAGCGGCAGAGTTAATATCATTTATAAAGATTTTGGGTGAGTACTCTCAACCAGAAAAAGAACTCTATAAATTACAATTGGAAATAGATACAAACATAGACACTTATGCCTGAATTACCACCAAAACCAATACTGGAACTCGGTCAAGGAATCGAAGTTGAGGGATCAATGGAAACTGACAAAACTGCATCAGGTGCAGATAGAAACGATCCTAATGTTAAGCATTTGGATTTTGTTTCTCCAGATACAATTGAACATACTGGGGAAACCAATGATCAATTAAAAACAGAAGATCCTGAAAAAGAAACTGAACAAGAGCCTAAAGAGGAGGTTGAAAACAATCTTCTTGAATTAAGGAAAATGATGGGGATGGAAACCAAAGCGGAAAGAGAAAACCCACCCACCGAAACAGAAGAGGTCGAAGAAGAATCGCCTGAAGAAGATCAAGAGGAAGAGACAGAAGAACCTGTTGCGGAAGAGAAGCCAAAGAAAAGGTTAAAGAAAAAAGAACCAGCACCTTCTTATGAGGATATGGCTAAGCTTGCTGGTCAGGCAGCAGCAGAAGCCCTTAAGCAAAATGAATCAAATAACAAGGTTGAACAAACTCCGACTAATGATTCAATTGATTTAGATGAAGAAGATCAAGGAACATACGAGATCTTTAATCAGATGGAAAAGTCTAACCCTGATAAGTACAAAGGCATTAGTAAAAAGTTTGCTGACTTTGTTGATTCATCTAAGCAGTACCAGCAGGATTGGATGGCTAAAAATCCTGATGAAGATTTTGACCCAGAATCGGAGGAACACGCAGCTTTTTATGAAAGATATGAGCCTAAGTACACACAGAAAGATTTTAAGAAAGCTGAAAAAAGAGTGGATATGGCTGATGTTCTTGGTGAGGTAGAACAAAAGTATCAGAATAAGATAGAGGAATTAGAAGATAAACTTTCTCGAAGAACTGAGTCACAGCCTAAAGCAAGAGAAACTGCTGAGACTGCTATTAAAGAAATGGTTGCTCAAGTTTCTCCAGAGATGGAGAAGGTTATAGATGAGAAAGGTTTGGAAGAAGCAGAGAAAACTGATCCTCTTGTATTTGATAAGATATCACAGGCAGCAGAGACTATTAGTACAATGGTGTATGAGATAGAACAGAACAAGAGTCGAAGCGGAACATTCACTCCAAATTCAAGAAACGAAACACATAAGTATGTTTCTGATTTTATAAAGGGCAGGGAGCAGTATGTTAAGAGTTTGCCTGCTTCTAGTCAGACATGGAATGGCAAGTCATTTGCCACTAACTCAGAGTTCAATCGAATGTCTAATGCAGATAAAGAAAGGCACTGGACTATAGATTCTACGCTACTCAAAAACGAATTGGTTAAAGAAATATCTCAGACTGTTAACGCTGATATAGAGCAATCAAGAAAGATGCTTGAAAGATATGGAGTTCCTAGTGCGGGGAAAACCTCGCAGACCAAACAAACTAAAAAGTCTAAAACAGTCAATAAACCTGCGTCTCCAGAGTCTGCCGTTCAAGAGGCTAATTCCCCGAATTTGACCACTGGCACAGAAGAGATTTCCTCACAAGAAAAAGAATTAGCGAATTTATTGTGGGGTTAATAAAATCTTCCCACCTTTAAGGAGGATTATATTATGCCATCACAATCACAATTGTTTGGGGATCAAGGGGATCGTTGCAAGGTCGCCGTCTCAAACAACTACGACTCATGTGGAACGATCACTCGTTCCAACATTGCATACGCTACTCCAAATGGGCTGCTAAGTATTTTTAAATCTGGCAGTGGATCAGATGATCATTATCGGGACATGCAGTCCTTGATGACCACTAATATGGAGTTAAAGGCCTGCGGAACCAAGACATACGGTCTATATGACTGGCTCATGTCCTCTGCCCGTCCCGTGGGATCGTTGATCAACCAGAAAAAAATTCAAGGTACTGACTCCATTATGGAGCCGTTTATCTTGGCTTCTCAAAAGAGCATCATCAATGATGACTTTTGGGCTGTTGTAAAAGGTTGGACTAATGCTGAGTACAAATCAGCCAACTCCGATCAGGCAGTATTTCCATTAAGTGACACTCGTGTTGATGCTGCTGTTACTTATGGTATCGGAAATGCTGCTGGTAGTAGTACTGCTGCAACTAGAGTTCTTCGCCTTGTTAACCGATATGGTTTAGACGGAGCAGCTAACTGGTTTGTTAAAGGAGGAACAATTCACACGTTTGGTCGTAAAGCTTCAGGTGAAGCTACTAGAACTCAGTGGGTTATTGTTGACTCTGAAGCAACACCAACAGGCACATACACAGATGTTGCTGTTTCATCAATGACTGGTGGTACTGCTACTGATGGTAATACTGATGCCGCGATTAGTTCTGGTGTTGCTGTTATTGGAGCTAACAATGTTAGTGATTACGAAAGCTGGTGTGAAAATCGCCCTGCTTTGAATCCTAACAAGGTAGTTCCATTCTGGACTCAGACCTCTCGCTACACTCTTTGTGTGGATGAGTTCTACAAAGAATGGTTTGCTAAGCTTACAGCTAACAACCCTTACTTTGCTAAGTTTGGAGATGTTACTATTGCTGAGCGTAACCGCCAGCTTGGTGGAATGTGGCAGAAAGAATGGATGAACTCCTTCTTCTGGGGTAAGCGTATTGGAGCAAACCAAACTCTTGCCAACTGGACTAGCCTCGGCCCTCAGTATGCACATTACAGTCCTAATCTTGGCGGGGTTTCCACTACTGATGGAAAAACTACTGGTACACTTGTTAGTCGCAAGGCTAACGCTATTGGTGTATACGAGCAGTTGTTTGCCTGCGGTAGGGTTAAGGACTTGAAAGGTCAGAAGCTTAACTTGGCTGAGTTGTTTAACGAAATCTATTTGATTTATCGTACTCGTTCTAACAGTGGTCGACCTTCTGATAACATTGATGTCTACACAGACAGCAAGACAGCTAGTTTGATACAGCGAGCTATGGTTAAATACTATGGTGCTGCTACTAGCACAGGTTCAAATAGTGCCATATCTTTTGACTACCAAGTTAAAGACGGCAAGATCGACAAGCTCGGTTTCCGTGTACGCAGTTACGAGTTGTTATATCCTCAAGGTGTAACTCTTAACATTATCACCGATCATTACTTCGATGATTTTGCAACTGCTGCAAATTTTGAGCAAACTGCTACTACAGCGGGACAAGCTGGCCAGAGCGCAGATGCTGCTAATAACCACATCAACACAACGGGTCGTTTCTTAATGATCCTTGATCTTGGTGGAGGTATTTATCCAGGTATTGTTGATTCAAATCGTAAAGTACACACAGTTGGTGCACTTGAAGATTTGGCTAAGGTCGACAGTGGATATGGATGTGTGATGCGATCACCAACCAAGGAAGTTACACTTAACAGTGTTACTTGGACTGCAATCGTTGAGTGTCCTGACGATAACCTTATCGTTGAGAACTTCACGGCTGAAGAACCAACAGTTGTTGAGAGTACTGCGGTTTACCAGATTGAAGGCGGAGATAATCAAAATGCATCTACGACTGACCTCTTGGATGACTCCGACTTGGACGACTAATATTTAACAGTAAATATTAATTACTGCCAAAGGTGGCAGGTGGGCCTACGACTGCTTGCCTGTCACCTTTTTTCATAATAAATTAACAGGGCATGAATAATAGGTATTACAAGCAGGCTGATCCGACAACACCGCTATATTTAAGCAACGGTCAAAAATTAATTTTCCCTCATGTAGATTACGAATATGGATACTTATCTACTAAGGATAAATTTCTGATAGAAGAATTAAATACAGCAATAAACAAAGGTATTGGAGGGATTTCTGTTTCTACCAAGGATGAATATAATGAATATCTAAAAAAAAAATCCTTGGGAATAGCCCCTCAAAGAAGATGGAGGGACGAAATAAAAGCGGAGACAGCATTAGATCCCAGCCAGTCCCCGTACAAAAACCATGCCCCAGTTGCCGAGGAGGTAGAGTCTGGTAAAGAAGTAAAAGCTGAAAAGCCAGCTCCTAAAAAAAGAGTAGGAAAATTTAAGAAAAAATCTAAATGACTTTTGCCACTTTAAAATCGAATGTTCGTTCTCAGGTTTTCCCGTATGGGGTGCCTGAGAATCTTAGCACTGTAATTAACAATTATATTGTTGAAGCTTTAGTGCACCTTCAAAGGTACGTCCCGTGTAACCAGCAGTTTAATGTTACCAATACAGATGTTCTGTCAGGTAGTACTGCTAACTTTGAGGAGTATATTCGGACTTCGGTTACTGCTGCTCCTGATGGGGTTATCAATCGCTTGTACACAGTAGATAGTGATTCAGATAATACCAACTCATCTAGCAAATTTGATGAGCGTCACTACAAGCAAAAGAGTTTCCAAGATATAACTGAGTGGATAAGGAACGAAGAAGCAACTAATCATTTAACAGTAGACACAACTAAAGCTGCATCTGCTTCTTCTACTGATCCCAAGAATGTCCAAGCTGGAGCCCAAACTTCTGCTGATAAAGAAGAGAGAGCATTTACGGGTATATGGGCCAAGTACAGAGGAAAGCTCTACATCGCACCAAGGTTAATTGATTCAGAATCCTTGGTTATCGAGTGGACAGGATTCAAGAAGACATGGGCAGATAACGATGTAGTTGATGGTGATGATCCAGAAGTTCAAAGAGCAGTCAGGCTTTATGTAACTAAAGAACATGCCAGAGATTGGGATCACGATACCGAAACTTACCAGATGGCTACAGCCGAGTTTAACGACACTGTTAGCGGAATGATCTGGGAGTGCAATCAAAAGGAAGTAAGAGGAAAACAAATTTACCCTGATCAAGGTAAACCATTTTAAGGAAATAAAATAATATGAGTTCAAGTGGATACACACCAGACTTAGGAGGAGGGCCGCAGCCTAGCAATTTAGTGCAGGATGACACGGCAGGAGCTAAAACAGGAGCTACAATAAATGCTAATGCAGGACGTAAATCCATAACCATTCAAAACCAAGGAACTAATGTTCTATTTGTTAAGCTTGGTTCTGGGGGTACTACATCTTCATTTCATTACACTGTTAAAGCATCAGGTGCTCAGGACAACGGGACTGGCGGAACAGTTAAAATAGATACTTACACTGGCATTATTACTATTGCTGGTACTAGCCCAAGATATTCATACGCAGAGTTCGTATAAGGAAACAGGCATATGGCAGCAGAAATAACAGGGTCAGGAGACTCAAGCACAAGCTCTGGGTATGTGCTTGATCTAACATGGAGCAACAGCAGTGGTGGTGGCGTGACTTACAGTCATGACTCAACATCTGGTGGTGCACACGACACGGTTGAAATTACTCACGGTCTAGGCACGCGAAATGTAATTGTCGATGTCATTGATCTACAATCAAGTTCGTCAGATAACCTTAATGATCGTGCATATGACGGGGTTGATATTGGCCATACTCAGCATG
>Ga0098043_1000257_pt1 | contig 18432 bp, 24 predicted proteins | sample 9B_taG_FD_92581 | JGI IMG/M metagenome (GOLD analysis project Ga0098043, IMG submission 92581) | Marine viral communities from the Subarctic Pacific Ocean - 9B_ETSP_OMZ_AT15188_CsCl metaG | ecosystem: Environmental > Aquatic > Marine > Oceanic | place: Subarctic Pacific Ocean | collected 2015-01-10 | reverse complement strand
TCGGAGAGTTGTTGGTATATATCTGTATAACTAAATGGAGTTCCAATAACTCTTAGAGAAGCGGTGTGGTGAAGTGTTGGTATCATGTCACCATAAAACCAATCAGTAACTTTTTGAATACCAGTCATACTAAACTCTTTCAAAGGGTCGTCAATAATAATCTCTTGAGGGTGAAGACCTCTAATCTGTGAACCAACAGAACGCTCTAAGATTTGATTACCATTAGTAAGTGTAATATTTCCAATAGCCCAACCCTTTGCAGGTTTGTATTTCTTAAGCATAGGGTGATTGAATAGTTTATCTATATCTCTCATGTGAACCAAAGTCTGCTTTTGGTTAGAAGAAATGTATAGCATTTGATATGGTGGCTCTCTAAAGATTAAATTCCATACAACCCAACTGTGCATAAAGACTGATTTACCGTGACCTCTTGAGCAAATGATAACTGTTCTTTGAGTATCATTCATCAGTTCTAGCCACTCTTGCTGATGTGTAGCAAACTCCCAACCTAAAACATTTTGAAAGAAATAAGGAAATGAGTTTTTGGATAACTCCATATCCATTTGATGTTCAAAGTTAAAATTGTCAAGGTTCATCGTATTGCCTCTTTTATTTTATTTAATGGGTCTTTTGTTTACTTCAATAGGTTGAGGCATTTGTCTTCCGCCTTTTTGTTTTGGCCTATGACCCCTTTTTATTCCAGTAACATATACATCTAATTTTGTATAGTTAGGATTATAATTATGTCCATCATTTATATGAGTAAGAGCAATAACTTTCTCGTATTTTTCTTGGTCTTTGTTCATAAGAGAACTAACTTTAATTGAAGTTCTTGGCAAAATACCTTTAGTCATAACTTTAATCATTAAATGGCTTCTATCGCCTACACTTGAATTAAGGTAATGCCAATAATTTCCTTCCGAAAGAGAAGCATATTTTTGTTCTATTTCGGAACTAATTGTTTTGTTTGTTTGTATTTTTCTTTCTCTCATTCTTTTTAGGTAATGAGGCATAAAAATAATAGCAGTATTTCCCGATATAGAGTCTTTAGTTTCGGCAATAACATCATCACCGAACTTGTCTTTGGGTCTTTGGTCTTCCCCATATTCTTCACTAGGACGGAGTTTTACAATATCAAACCACATTAACGCCTATCCTCCAACTCATATCTTTCATTACTGCTTCTTCTCATTTCATCAGCAATACCTTTTAGATATTGATTTCTTTTTTCGGGATTTCTTACCCCCTTTTTCAAATAACCATTTACCATTCTTCTATTAATATTATCTAGGTTAGAATATCTAACATATTTTGTTTTATCTTTTGGAAATCTATCTTCCTTAATACCAACAATCAATTGTTTCCATTGAAAGTCGCTCATAACACTTCGCCTCTTAATCAAGTCCCACCATTTCTTAATGCCGAAATCATCACCGTATCTTTCAGTAAAGTTTGCTAACATTTCTTCATCTATACCCATAGTGTCTTCCGGTGGTATTTTCCAATCATATTCTGTTCTGTTTTTTTGTTTCCACTTTTCATTAGGGATATTTTTTGCTTTAAATCCTGCTATCTTTGGCTTATCTCCAATGAGTTGTTCTCTTTTATTAGACATAGGTTTCCAACTCTTAGAATCTGCTTTTGATTTCATTCCTCCAAGTATAGCGTAGTCGCCCTTATCAGCCCACCCCGCTATCCCTACTACTTTACCATTTACCCTTCTAATTACATATTGGTCTAATTCATACCATTCGGGAACATCACGGTTAATTTTATCATTAGGATTATCTTTATTGTAAGCCTCTTCCGCCTCTTCTTTTGTATGTGGGCCGGAAACTTGCTCCATAATATCACCTAAAGTTAGCCTTAATTAAATATACATGTTCATTACTAATCCCATAAGATTTACTAATGCTATCAAATGAATCTATTTCATTTACAATATTAATTAATTCACTTGCGCTCATGTCTAAATTGTGTTCTTTTTGCATCTTAGTTAGCATTCCTTCAACATGCTCAAAGTTATTTTCATTTCTCGTAGCATAATATACTTCTTTACCTTTCAATATTCTTAGAGAGTCGTGTGCTTCTAATATGCGAGCATGTATTTCCGACTTTTTCATCGGGCTTAGTTTCTTTGCTTCGGTTAAAAATTCATCAATAGTTTCTATTAGTGGTTTATTTCTAAGTCTTAATGCTTCATTTTCTTTGGCTTGTTCTAAAGCATCAACCAAAACCATAACGGGTGTTATTTCAGTGACATTATCAATGCTAGTCTTTTCGTAAGCCTCCGAAGCATTTACCCCTTCAAATTCTTCTAAAACTATTTTATTAGTTATTTTGTTTATTGCACCAAAAATAGAAGCAATATCTCTATCAATTACTTTTTCCATTCCCTTTTCTTTTTGGTAAATGTCTAACAAAGCGTTTTTGAAATCTTCCGCCTTGCTCTCCGCTAATTCTATACTGCTAAATATTTCTCCTGTGTTAATTGATTTTAAGAAAGGTATCAATTGTTCTAAATCGTCCTTTTTTATGAAATCTAATTGTTGTTCACGGACAAGTTTACTCATAACTTTGTAAGGTAAAAAACCTCCTCCCTCTATTTTACCCTCTCCTCCTTTGAAATCAATAATCGCACTAATTATTCTTAGGTGTCCGTTTATGCTAAAAGGTAATTTTTCTCCTGCATTGACGCTTGGTAAATTCATAGGTGCTACAAAGAGTTCAGCAATTAGTTCTCCGATTTTATTTATATCTCCCATTATATTTTGAAATGACTTCATTTCTCTAGTCCTACCCGTTCTTCCTTCTTGTCCGTAAATGAGTCTTCTTATTGGTAGCCCTTCCCTTGTAGTTTCGTAGCCCATTTCCGGCTTTTGAGGCTTTACGCCTTTTGGTTCTCTACCAAATTGTTGAATGTCTGCAAATGTTGTGAAGGTAGTTCTAACTTCTTCTAATAAATCAGCAAATGCTCTAAAGAAATCATTTATGGTTTCTTTTATTTTACTTGCTTTCTTTGCTTCATCACCATAAACTTGTCTTAACTCTTGAGACTCAAATAAAAATACAGGTAAATGAATAATATCAGTTTCATACTTAGTGATTACTTTTTTAGTTTCTAATAGTTTTTCAATTAATTCTTCCATTCCTTGTTCGTTTATCAATTCAACTTTCCCTTTACCTGTTATCATTTTGTAATATAAATCTCTTACTGTGTATTCAAAATCATAGTCGCTAAATACTTCGGCTATTTCGTTCAAGTCCCTTCTTAGATACAAAATAGATAGTGGGTCTAATTCCACTTCTTCTCCTAAGTCTTCCATTTCATCTATTTCTTTATCTGTTGCTAATTGCTCACTCATTGAATAAGAATCCTTCCTTTCGCCGGTATCAGTAAAACCTGCCTCAAATCTAATGTCTACTCCGCTTTCATCAGTTTTAGTAGCAAGCATATTCAATTGAGCAAAGAACTGTTCAAGTGCCTTAAATGCCCTACCGTCTATATCACCAACATTAATTTCTTTTTGAGAAACTTCGGATATGTAATTTATATTTTCTCCTTTATCGCCTAATGTATTCGCCACTTTTACAAACTTGTCAATATCGTTTTTTAGTGTTTCATCTTTTATTTTTTCTTTTTCCAATTTACCTGCAAGTTCTTCTACTGCCTTAGATAAGTCGGGGAACTTTTCATATATTCCTTTCCAATAATCATAGATGCCTTTTCTTTTAGATAAATCAGTCATAGTGTTTTTATCTAAAATATCTGTTAAATCTATTTGCACATACTCTATTGTATCGTCTTCTGTTTGAGCATATCTTTCTCTTATTGTTTCAACTAAATTCCTAACATTGGTTTTTATCGTGCGAGCATTTTTTCCTTTTAATAAATCTAAAAATAATTTTAAATTCCTATCGGGTTTTAATGGTCTTCTTCCTTGTTTATTGCGAGCGACTATTGAGGAAGGGTCAAACTTAAGCCCCTTTCTAAACATAGCATTAACTGTAAGAGAATTACCTCTTGAAGTTTTAATGCTTTTTTGTCCTCCGCCTCCAACATTTATTCCCAAATGTTCTAATATTCCCGCTACTGCGTGTTTATTAGTTTCTTCAATATCTTCAACGGGTGCTTCAACTTTTTTCTCTTTAGTGAAATGATTGTAAACTATTTCTATAACTTGGTTTTTAGCGTCTTTTCTTTCTTGTCCTCGTAAAGTCCCAAAATCTATTAAACTTTTATTTTTGAAAACCCGACTGTCTTTGAGTTCGGAAACGATGGCCGGTTTGTTGTCTTTGTGTTTTCCTAAGAGTTCTTGAAACTCATCTTTTATCTCAAGAAAAAGAGCCTCTTTATTTTTGATATTTTTTTCTCCCATGTTTATTCCTCCATCTCTAGTAATTGTTTATCAACTAATTTTTTAATAAGTGTTCTTGGATTTTTCTTAGGATTTTTTGCTATTTTTTCTAACTTTTGTTCAAGCCCTTCTTTGAATTGTGTCCTTAGTTTCCGTAAATTTTCTTCAACTTTAGCGACAATCTTAGTTATTAGGGATTTGCCTTCTGTTGATAAATCTTTCTTAGTAAACAATTTCTTTTTTCCTATTAATTGTTTAAGTTCTGTTTTCAAATCCTGTCCAAATAGATGCACTATAGAAAACAAGAAAGCAAAACCATCTTGTTGATTCATCTTTGCTTTATAGTATTTAGATAAATCACCAGTTATTAAGTCATTTTCTATTTCTTTTGTGTCCTTTTGAGAAAGCAAAAAATCAGCGAATGCTATTTCAGCAGGTTTCGTAAACTCAACTTTATCCGAAACTTCTCCTAAAATTTTATCTTTGTTTTCTTCGGCCAATGAATTAGAAAAAGTGCCTCTTTCATTTATGGCGAATTTTTTAATTGCGTTGATAAATGAAATTAAATTTCTATTTTTAGTAATGTAAGATTTTCCATCAAAGACTAAACCTCTTTGTAATCTTTCTACTTCTGTGCCGCTTTCTTGAACTATATGTGTAAATTCATCTCCTTCTATATAATCAGCATACAATTCATCGTTTTCTAGCATATTGTCTTCATCAAAAATTTCTTCTTCAATCAATTCTCTATCGTATGTTTGAATGCCGACTTCTTTATCCAACTCACTTTCTTTTGCCTGTTCAAATGCCTTAGCAGTTTTTACTGTAATATCTTTAGTTGCCTCTCCAAACACATTATTTCCTTCTGTTGTGAATAAATTTTGCAGTATTGGGTGAAAATATAGCCTTCTTGACCCCGATTTTTGTGGGAAATATAGTATTTTTCTTTGCGCTTGTAGGCTTTGTTTACCTAATTTAAACGCCAAATACTTGTCTTTATTGCTTTGTTCCGACTTTGAAGAAGTAGCCATAGCATCAAAATAGGCTTGTATTTTAGTGCTATTTAGTGCCGGAACTGTATATTCTGCCTCCATTCCAACATCAATGTTAATATCATCAATAATTACAATATCTTGCTTACTTAGAAGTTCTCTAAGAAGCGGTCTATCCTCAATATAGACGATAGATAGTTCAAAATCACTATCCCCTTTGAGTTTCAGGCGACTTTCTTCTTCTAATTGACCCCTTCTCTTTTCATAGTCAATCTCAATATACTTATCCATACCGTCAATCCATTCTTCTCTTGTCTTTTTACGGTCATATCCCTCAATTGGAACAATTTTTTCATAAGTTGTGTAAGAATTTTGTTGTGTGGCGTTCATCCCTCTAATTTGAGTGTCATTTTCTTCTGTTTTAGTAAATCCTGCGACTTTTTTTGGTAATTTAACGCCAAAATTACCAATTGCTATTGTAATTTTCATCACATTAAACATAATTTTGTCGGGATTATCAAAGTCAGCCAATTTTGCATTTGAATCATTAACATTTTGTTTCAAAATTGGTAAAATTTTGCCTAAATTCTCCTTACCAATCTCTTTTCTTAACCGATTAATGTTATTTTCCTTTTTTCCTGTATAAGATTCGTATTTTTCCATCAAACTTCGGTAAAATGCGTCTAAAATTTTGGTATTTACTGTTTCACTATTAGCAAATTTAGTCATTTGTCCTTCAAAATCTAATTTTGGCCTTCCGCCTTTGTCTCTTGTTGTATTAAATTCTAAAATTTTCTCAAATCTTTCAAAAATTTTCTGTTTTACTGCCTTTCTTGTGTTTCTTGGCTCATTAGAAATTAATCTTTCATATTCTTTAGGAAAATTATTACTAAATAAACCCAAAAATGAATCTAAATCGTCATAAGATTTGCTTCCTGTTGTCAAATTAGCAAATTTTGAAAATATTTGCTCTCTTGTTTCAGCAATATTATCATTTGCTATTCGCCCTGCACTTTCTTTCACTATCATTTTGTTATATTCACTATCAAGTAGTAAGAAATCCCAAAATGCCATAGGGACGGGAAAGGTAGGCATAGCAATCTAATCCTTAAATTCCCTTTCTTCATCGTCGTTCCAAGAAAAATTTTCTATTCTTTCCTTTGCTAATGATGTAGGAGTCTTCTCAATAATTTTAGCAAATTTAGTAATCTCCTCTTTTGTTATTTCTTTGAAGATATTATCAAAATCCATAGCCGCCATATTATCATATTTTATGCCAAATCCAACCTCCATTTCGTGTTGCATTTCAAACTCATTAAATAGAGGATGTCTAAATGCAACTTCATAGGATTGATAGGCCATTGGGTCTTCAAGGTATTTATCGGGTTTACTCCATGTTCCCTCTCCCATAATAATACTAAAATATCCTCCGTTTGAAAATTCGTGATATGCAGACCACCCTCTAGGGTTTCTTTGGTCGCCCTGCGCTCTCCATTTCAAATCGTTAAAGTTAAAATTTTTCTTAAGTATATTTTCCCAACTCATTGTAATTTCTCCTGCATTCTTTTCTTAATGTCTAGCCAAATTTCGGGATTGTTTTCAGCAAGCACTTCTTGGACTATCTGCATCTGTGCAAATATAATTGTGTCCTGTCGCTTATGTATAAGTTTGCCCTTAAACTCCATGAGATATTTTAACGACTCTCTAACTTCTTTCGCAAGTTTAGTTAGGCTATCTATTTCTCTAGGTTCTAAATCAACTGCACCAAATAAATCATCTAATTTGCTATCTAGCCTTTGTATATTATTACTTAACAAATCAATCTCATTTACTTCTTTTTTTGCTATAACAACTGCGGCTGATTCTTGGACTAGTGGTGCTAAGTGGTGTTTCATATGTCTTTGAATTTGCTCCTTTGTTGTATCTAATGCTTCGGCAATAGCCTCACTAGATATATCACCATTAGACAAACTTTCTTCATAGTGTCTTCTCATTGGGTCTGTGCATAATACACACTTAGGATTACTACTATTGACATAATCTCCCATGTGGTTTCTTTGGTGTTGTGCCGCAGTTCCACTTCTCCAAGCATATTTAGCATCTAATTCATCACAAGTAGTTTCTTTATTTTCTAACATTCTTTCAAGTTCTTCCCTATCTTCATGTTGGCAAAAACTACAACGCTTTCTTGTTACCATTTTATCAACCCCATAAATATTCATGCCAAGATTTCTTTACATTGTCTTCGGGTTCTTCGGGAACTTTCAAACCTCTTAATCTTAGATAGCCGCCCCATCTTAATTTCTTTGATTTTCCTTTACCAACTACTGCAACAATTAGAGAAGCCATAGCCTGTCTACCTATTTTTTGTAAAGTAAAAGTTTTGATATTACCTGCCGGAACATCAATACCTGCGGTTCTAGCCAAAGACTCTTTTTCAGTTCCGGCATATCTTTTACCTGCGGTTCTTCCTTCTATTGTAAATCTCATGCTTTGAAATGTTTGAGCCATTTTTGTTAAATTAGGAACTCCGTTTTTATTGAATAGGTTTTTATTATTTAATAAAGAAAACACATGTTTTCTAATTGACTTAAACCTGTTTAGTAATGAAGGTCGTCTAACTACAATATTTACATTATCAATATCTTTATTGAGTTCAGCAATAGCAATATCAATTACTTGCTTAAGACCAATTTTTACCAAGTCTCCCTTCCCAAATAATGCTTGAGCCAATGGTGGGTTTGCAGTATTTTTAGAAGTGCTATACCATTTTGGGGGTGCTTTTTTTGCATCGGGATATTTAGCCTTAAACCATTCATTAGCATAGTGTCCATAATAAACATCAACTTCTTTAGGGCCACCGATATTTTTTCCTTTCTTATCATATTTTGAAGGCGATTTAAAAGTAATGTTTCTTGGATTTAAAGTGCTATTAGGTTTATTAAAATTATCTATGTCTCGCTTAAACTCCTCAAGGTCTTCTCTATGTTCTTCTGTTAAAATCCCAACATCGGGAAAATCTTTCATAAATTGATTTATTTTTCTTAGCAAATTAAAAGTTCCTGTTCCCCCTTTATTGGGTGAATTGTCTCTTCTATAATTAGCAGTGACATGTTGTTCTAATTGCCCGTATAAATTATCGGGGTGAGGTTGTCCACTTTTTGTATCAATTTGTCCAACCTTTTTACCTTCTCTTTCTCTTCTTATTTTTCTGCCTTCGCTAAGAAGTCGCTTACTTGATATTCCCTCACAGACTGTCTTCCAAACCTCATATTCTTCTATGAATTTATAACTTCCGCTAATTGAAAACTCATTACCTTTGTAATTAATAACGGATTTTTTAGTCTCTTTCGCCATCTTTTTTCCTCCGCTTTTTACCATATCTTATGTTAAATAGTTCGGGGTTAGTTCCATGACCGCCAAATGAAACTCCTCCGGCTTCTTTTTCAAAAGTATCGCTAGTTTTTTCTATAATGTCGCTGAACTCTTCCATGAAACTATCAAATTGTTTTTTCATAGACTTGGCTAATGCTTCCCCATCTAATATTTCATCGTATGGGTCTGTGTGCAAGTAGCCCAAATAGTCACTCAAATCCATGAAATTGCCGCTATCAAAATCAAGTAAACCTAATAGAGCCTTATGGTGTTTTTCTAAAGCCCTTTTTAGTTTAACAGCAACTTCTTCAAGTTCTTGGTTGCGCTTTAACACTTCTTCCCAACTCATATCAAGCCCTCGCTAAACTTCCAAGTATTCTCTTAATGCTATTCATTGTGGTCTTATGTAATCTATGATATTCTCCGGCTAAGTCTTCAAATTCTCTAGCATCAATCATTTCTTCACCTTGAAACTTTCTAACCATGTCGTGTAATTCTTTCAAAGAAACTATCTGCATACCAATGTTAGCAATCGCATTTTGCGTAGTGTTACGCTTTAGAATAGTTTGCCATGTCATTTCTTATCACCTGTAACAAAACACTTCTTTGACTTTGCCTCTTTCTCATCTACCTCTTTTGACTTTGCATCAAACCACTTATCGAGATAGACACACCTTGTCATATTATTCACCTTTTATCAAAGCCTTAGTTTAACTTCGCCTCTAGCCGCCACAAAGATATTAACTAAATCTTCTTGACTTAGTTTTTCAATAGCATCAAGCAACTCTTGTTTTGTAGACTCCGCCAACATTTCTTCATATTTGTTGTCGTCTAAACTAGTTTCGTCTACATCTAACATTTGCTCTCTACCCCTTTTTGCAGTTCCGGTATCTTTGGCTCTTGGCACTCTACCTACTCCTGCAATCTTTGTTTGTGGTTTTCTTCTCATACTTCTTTTCTTTATTTCTTCTTTCCATGTCATATTATTCACCTTACTTTTTTCGTGGTACTGAAATATTGCGTTGTTCTTCCGAACCCCTAGATATTACTTTGAAGTTTCGCCCGTCTTCCACCATCATTCTTCTTGGTAGAGATACAAAGCCACTATCATCTTCGACATTTAAAACATAATCACCGGCAATTGTGCTATAATTTGCTCCAACAATTTTATATCGGTTTCCTTTTACTATTTCTGGATTGCCCTCATTCCTCATAACACCTGTAGGTAAGGGTATTTTCCTTGAACCCGTATACTCAACAACTGAACCAAATGGTAAAGCCTCACCATCAAAGAAACTAAAATACATTTTATAGTCTTCGTGTCCTTTAATTGGACTTTTTCTAATTATATTTTTCCATGTCATATTATTCACCTTTTTTAGTAATCACTTAATTCTTAATTGTGCGTTTTCAATAGCGTGTTGTATCATATTAATAGCATCTTTATTAGATGCAGATAAGCCTGATTCAGCGTAATTAGGTGTAATTAAGTCATATAGCATATCACTACATTTCTTAAATACATCAAGTATTTCTTGTCTGCTAGGCGTTTTGCTCTTTTTAATCTCATTTTCCCATGTCATATTATTCACCCCTTAATTTTTTAGACCTGTCTCTTAATCTTTGAGCAACCTTTCTATCTTTCTCGGCAAATCGTCTTAAATTAGGTAGAGTTGAAGCAAGTTGTCTCTTGGTATCGGGGTGTGTGCTTTTGGGTGTCCAATCTGTTGATGATGGTTCTATTGTATCTGCATAAATTTCTATCATTTTAGCCATCTTTGCTAAGAAGCGGGATAGTTTTCGTTCCTGTTCTTTAGGAACTTGTAAATCATCTATAATATCTTCTAATGAGTATCTAGCATCTCTAAGTTCGTTTTTTATCATTTCTAATCTGCTGTGTTTTTCTTTTACCTTTTTCTCCCATGCGTCATTTACTTCTTTCATGTTTGGTAATTCCATTAAAAATGCGCTTGCTTCAGCAGGGCCTTGTTTTGGCTCTCTTTTCATTATATCTTCCCATGTCATATTATTCACCTCTTCTAAATCTGTCTAGTTTTGAGGAAACTTTCCTACTGTTATCGGCTAAAAAATTTCTTAGTGTCATACCGCTATCTGTTAAATCTCTAGGGTCATAATGGAGTTCGTAGTGCTTAGCCGTCATTTCAAGTAATTCTTGTAAATCATCTAAAAATTCATCTAAGTCTTCTTTGCTCTTAGAATCTATGGTAAGTTTGTCTATTTGCCTACCAAGTTTTGCGAACAGGCTTTTTGTTTTACTGGCTATTTGTGAATCCTTTTCTTGTTCTTGTTTTCTTCTGCGTTCTATGCTCTTAGTTCTAGCCTCTTTTGTTCTTTCATCTTCAAGTGGCCCGAATTGTCTCTTCATTATATCTTCCCATGTCATATTATTCACCTTACAAATTCTTATCTTCGTATTCCATGTGTTTCTCATCTAAAACGATTAATTTTTCTAATAGTGGGATTTGTTGTTCTAGCAATTCCATAGCCCCTTTTTGCAGTTGCTCATCTTTCTCGCCCATTTTTTTCCGTTGTATATCAGTTATTCCTTTTACTCTTTCTAATCTTTTAGGAATATTACTTATGCGGTTTTTTATTCTCTCTATTGTAGATTTTACAGAATCCAAATACTCTTGATAAGTTGAATCAGCCTTTTCACCAGTCTTAAACTTATATTTCTTTTTTATCTCGTTTTTCCATGTCATAATATCACCTTTTATTTTAAACTCTTTTTTCAAAAATTTTTCTAGGATTTTTTTAAGCAGGTCTTCTCCTATCTATATCGTAGTAATCCTTACCAAATTGCATGTTATACGCATACTTAAAATCACCAATAATTTTACCTAAATTAGAAAGTGCTAACTCTAAATTAGCCCCGTCTGTCTCGGCATCAAAAGCATCTAAATCTAATTCTTGTAGTTCTTTAATTAAACTATCACGCATTCCTGTAAATTCATCTAGTAAACTTCCAAATTGATAATCCTCAGTTATTCTTTTTCTTTTTTTAATCGTATTTTCCCAATTCATTTATTTTCAACTCTTTTTTCAAAAAATGTGGCGGATTTTGTTTGTCACTAGCGCAAAAATTTTTTTGTTTATTTATGTATTTCCACAATAAAAATTATACTATGCTTAGTTAATTATGCTTAATTAAAGTCAGTTAATTTAGTTCCTATTGTTGGCTTAACTGTCTTTCCTTTTACATCAATAAACTCTTTTTTATAGCGTGACTTATAGTTTTTAATGTAACTTAGTAGTGTATTTAGCCTATCTTTAACTTCTTTTAATTCACTATCTAACTTATCACTATACTCATAGTTTTCTGTTCTAACTTCTTTGAGTAATTCTCTAAGTTTATCTGATAGTGTTTTTAGTCTAAATGATAAGCCAAATTCACTATCGTTAGTAATGCAACAAACCTCCTTGACATATCGTAATAATATAGAGGTAATAAATGTTGTAGTTTTATGTCCTAACTTGTTAATATCAGTAGTTAATAAGCCTAATTTAACGATTAATAGTTAATTAGGCTAAATTAACAAAGAAAAAAATTTTGGAACAAAGCCATATGGTTGTATAACAGACTAGATTGTATTACCATATGGTGTTGCTTTGCATAACCCGATTATATATCAATTCATATTATAGTAATATGTCAATAGACTGGGAAGAAGAAGTTAAAGAATACAAGAAGCAATATGATGATGATGAAGGAATACATGAATATATTGAGAGTTTACTACCTCAATATTATGGTGATATATACCAAACTTACCATGATGTTATAGGCACTTATTATAATAAGCAAATAACCCATGCTCATGTGGGTATGACAATTGATAAAATCCTGCTTTGGGATATATACATTGAATACTCTAATGCGTTTTGGGCTGAATATAAATTATCAAATGATGAGGAGGAATAAATATGAGCGAAATGATACCATGTGAAGCATGCGGAAGCAAGTTTAAGGATGACCTTATTGAAAAAACAATTTGTGTCTCTAATGGGAACAACGATGAAAACGAATTGAATAACTACGATTTGAAAACTATCTTGGTGTGCTGTATATGCGTAGCACATCAAAGGTATGAATCCCTCTTGGGGTTGGAGGAATAATCTTAAACACGGTCAAAAAACCGGCTATCTTTAGGGGTAGCCGGTTTTACCTTTTTTTAGGGTTGTGTCTAGTAGCGGAGCAATCAAAAAGAATGACTGACACAACCATATGGTTTACTTTGAAATACCCGTTTCATATAGAATAGACCCACTTATTATTGCTTCATGGGGGTATTGTATGGTTAGCATACAATCGAGGAGATGAAAAATATGGAATATAATAAATTAGTAGAAAAAACAAATAGCATTATAACTTGGCTAGATGTAAACGATGCTGGTTCTTTGGACATAGTTCTAAGAGGCATGATAACATCAGCACAAGTTGAAGGTCAAACTGAAAAACAATATGAGCAATTTTGGGCGAGTATTAGGTCTTTGTGTCAAACACTCCCAAACTCCCCTATCCGCAAAGGCACTCAACCATCATTACCTACTCAAGTACAGGCCGTTGTGGATTCTGTCGTGAATCGGGTAGTAAATGCTTTTGTGGGTATTGGTGAACAAGACTTGATGATTGATACTATTATGCCTATGCGTAATACATCGGGTGAAAAGTTCGCTGATATTCAAACATTAGCAGAATACTTTGGTAAGAGAGTTAGAAGACTTCTAACCGACTCATACAAGAACAAACTTTGGAACGGTGAATTAACCGATGATAACATCACTGGTCTTACGCTACCTGTTAAGGAGGATAGCGAATAAGCCTGACTAATGCAATATCCCCATGTTGCGCCATCCTAGTCGTCGGGAGCATAGCGATACTCATTTTTTAAATCAAAATAAAAATAGAAATCTAAGAGTTAAAATCGCTATGCTCCCTAGTTTTTTTAAGGTTGTTTCTACTAGTATTAAAATACGCCAAAGATTAGTGAAACAACCATATGGTGTGGCTTTGTCTAACCCCAATATATACTATACTACACCTTAGTAATACATCAAGGAGGAGTATTAAAGAGAATGGTGTCGGGCAAGCCTGTATGTCCCATAGAACCTCCACCTATTCCAATGGCTATTAGTGGCCATAACACCATTGAGAAACAAAGGCGAAAGTCAAATCGTAAATTTAAGGCGGTCGAATATGCATGACAGGGTGCAAAATGAAGAATACTAGTTGTCCTTCAATCACTCCCCTCGATTCAAGCATCACGCATTCACTGGATTTGAACGAGTAGCCGGAGTTTCTCAATTTTTTTTTAAGGTTGCTTTTACTAGGCTAAAGCCACCAAAGATTAGTCAAGCAACCATATGGTGTTACTTTTTGGAAACCCGACTATATACTAATTAACATTATAGTAGTATGCGAAAGGTAACACAAGAAGCAATAAGAGCATTATTAGATAAGAGAAATTTCAAGAAAGGTAACACACAAGTTAAGGCTTATGATGCATTTGGTCATAAAGATGCTTATTTGTTTTTACACGGTAACATAATAGCCCGTTATAATTCAAATGATGATTTAATTATTACTGCGGCAGGATGGAAAACCAACACTACCAAAGAACGATTAAACGGCCTACCAAATGTCTACATTCAACAAAAGAACTTTGAATGGTTCTTGAATGGTGAACTTTGGGATGGTAAACCCGTCAAAATTTGAATAGCCCCTAAAAACGATTAAAAAACTCCCCATTTCTTAGGATTTGGGGAGTTTTTCTCTTTTTTTAGGGTTGCATCTAATAACGCCATGCTTAATTCAAAAAGAACTATTGATGCAACCATATGGTGTTGCTTTTGTTGAACCCCACTATATACTATGAACCCACTTATTATTGCTTCAATGGGTTGGAGTAGTGGTAAAACACAGGAGGAAAAAAATATGGAATTAGAAAGAACATTAAGCAGAATGACAGGATTACAAGCGAATATGAAAGCACAGAAAATTAAGAATGTGGCACTAGAGGGAACTATAGAAGCCGGTCTTAAGGCTACTGATGAAAAATCAGCAGACCAATTTTGGGCTAGTATTAGAGCATTGGTTAAGGCTATGAACCTTGACAACTTACTACCTTCACGCTCTACTCTACCGGAGAATGTGCAAGCATCAATCAACGCTATCAAAGCGGAAATTGTTGAAGCATCAACTACCTTTTACAATCACGGCTCGGTTAGTTCGGTTATCTTCAAGCATGGAAAGTCCGGCGGCGGCAACTTCGCTGACGCTGACGAATATGCACAGATGATGGCTAACATGACTGCCGGAAAACTACGACAACACTACAACGCAAAAACTTGGGATGGTTCACTTCCCGTAGCCATAACGGAGGCTACTGAATAAACCCGTTAAAACCACAAAACAACCCATTGTTGCGCCAAACTCACGCAAGCACCCGCTAAGACGGAACTCATACAGTGCAGGGAATAGCACTTCCTATGAGATAGTAAAAAACTCAAACTTAGCGGGTGACTTCGCCTTTTTTTAAGGTTGTTTCTACTAGTCTACGACAACAAAAGCATTAGTGAAACAACCATATGGTTTACTTTGAGAACCTGAAATATATACTACACTAACATATTATAATTGGAGGTTATTAACTATGGCAATAGAATATAATAGAACTATGAAAATAAGATATGAGCATGATGAAAGACTCAATCAAAAGAACGAAGCAAAGTTGGCTCAACAACTACAAAAGAGGGGATTAACAATGATGACAACCTATTGGGGCGAAGTTCCCGAATACGGTTATAATACCATAACTAAGAAATCAACAAGACATGGTATATACATTGATGATGAACTAATCTTTACTGTTCAATACCAATCAACTGCGAATGAAATAGTTGAGGGATTGTCAAATAAATTTGATGATGTTAGAAGAGATAGAATAGTCACTGAAACCACTAAAAAAGATTGGGTTCAACCAAAAGGTGATTATCTACTTCCTGCTTTTGATGATACGGAATACTATACTTATCCACCAGTAGAAACTAGCCTGTTTGACTTTAAAGTAATCGAAAGAGACAATAAAATAACTTTGAACAATGGGGTTCAACTTAGGATAGAACTTGAAAATAACTATGATTGCATGGAATTGATTTTCAAAACAATTTGGAATTGTGAAACAGTACAAAGAAAGGAAGAAATTGAAGAAAATATGGTAAACTTTCCACTTGAGGTACTTGGCAAAGTCCAAAATGTTGTTGAAAGAGTTTTGAAGACTAAGCAATTCGGCTATGATGTAGAAAATGTTGATATTGACTGTAATTTCAAAGCAATTACTCTCAATGAAAGCAAATGCACACCGGACATTGTAAAAATGACTAGGGAGGCTAGAAATCAATGAAATTTAGAAAGCAAAATAGATGTAATACTTGTAGTAAGCGAATAAGTGATAAGGTAAGTGAATGTTATCACTGTAGAACAACAGACGACTTCTACAAGAACACCTATGATAAGCACGATTAGATTCAACAACAGTTCTGTTGAATATTGCTAGAGGGGAGGATTTGAAATAAAACTCAAATCCTCCTCTCATTTTCAAAAATTTTATTTTGTCTGTGGGTTTCCAAAGTAAACCAAATCCATTTATATCCGTAGGCTCTCAATTGTATATAACATGTTAGCGACAGATATACGACAGTTTGATAGTATCACTTTCAATTGAATGTATAATGTATTATCTATATTTATTGAAATATTCATATTGTATAGTATATAATATAGAAGAATTGGATAGGCGACAGGCAAGTGGCAGGGGGTGTCGGTAAAAGTGTCGCATATTTAGTAGTAAGATTCTTGATAGTAATTAATTTATTATTAATATTATTAATAATAATATATTATTACCGACAATACGACAATAACGACACCCCTTCTATCTTACCCCCTCTCTCTCCTCTAATTTATTATTAAGAATCTTCATAGTTATTCTCCCCTAATATATTCTATGGGGGTGTCGCAAATGTCGCAAATGTCGTTTAAGGCGCAGTTGCCCGTTTAGGGGTGTCGTTATCATGTCGGAATATTTGTCGCCTATACAAACGCCCCTTACTTTGTGTAATTTTTACTCACCCCATAATACTTCTCTTTTGCTTAAATTAAGGGGAATAGTATTAATTAATTTATTTTAAAGGGTAATATAATGTTTCATATTTTCACTCAAACGCATGCGCTTTTCATTTCAAGAATTTAAGCCTGTTTTATATGCTACTAACCATTAGAGAAACTAATGGATGATAATAGTTGGACGCATATTAAGTTAGATGTAGAAGAATACCTAGATTCGGGGGCTGATATTTCCGCAGGACTAATTCAAGTCTTGAGGTTGAACCTCGAAGTGGGGCAAAATGATGAAAAAGCGAGAGAAGGTGTTGTAAAATCAATGAAGGCTTTGTTGAAGGACAAAGAAGGAACACCTTTTCACAAAGGAAACAAGAGTGACCTCCCTGCTAAAGTAAGAGTAGTGGTAGAGCAATTAGGCAAAAAAATGTATATGGCCTCGATTGCATACATGGAACACGATGAAATAATTAGATTCATTACACCACGCCATAAGAAATCCGGCGGGGGCTTCTACAAGTCAAACAAAGAGTTCGCCAATGCGAATAAAAAGAGACTAATGACTAGGCTCAAAAAAGAGTTCCGAGATGGTAAGTGGGATGGAACAGTAGCAGGACTAATGCCTATTGAAGAAGAGTAATTTCACTATCTCCGTTAAAAGCAAAGCGGGAAGGAGGTTTCCGCCCGCCTTTATATACTATCCACCCCCTTTTTGTTGAGGTCGGAATCCGACCTCGCCCCTCACATTTAACGGTGATAGTTTGACTATCTATCGTTAAGTGTTTCAAATGGTCGGCTATATAACAAAGCAAGGCGCAACAATGAAGTTTATTATGAGAGAGAATTTTATATCACCTCGCTCTCTAATATTTACCATGTTTCGGGGGGAACATGTGATGCTTATATTTAGTCGGCCACCTCACTTTCCACCCGAAATAAAAATGGTGAATAACAATGATAAAAGGAACAATAGAACAAGACAAAATATGGAATGAAATAGTGAATACTGATAATGATGTAATAGTCAATGCCGGTGCAGGAACAGGTAAGACTTTCACAATCGTAGAAGGTGCTAATAGAGTAAATGCCCCTAGAATGGGATTCTTAGCATTCAACAAATCTATCGCAACTGAACTTGCTGAAAGACTACCCGAACATGTAGAAGCAAAAACATTTCACGCATTAGGTATGAAAGCAGTTAGAGATGCAGTAGGCAAAACCAAAGTAAACAATTGGAAAGTAAAGAACATCATTGATGGTATCTTTGGCCGTGACTATCAAGCACAACCACTTGTTAAACTAATTAGTTTAGTTAAAGGCTCAATGATTGATTGCACAGATGAAAAGGAAATCTATAAGTTAATTGATGAGTATAATATTCAGTTCGCTAATGACCGTGAAGAAGTCATGGGAGTTAGTGCAGTTTGTCAAATACTTGACGAATGTAAACTCATAACAAACGAGATTGATTTTGATGATATGATTTGGCTACCATTAGTAAAAGATATGCCACTACCACAATTTGATATTCTATTCGTTGATGAAGCGCAAGACTTCAATGAAATGC
>Ga0098043_1000256_pt1 | contig 18445 bp, 5 predicted proteins | sample 9B_taG_FD_92581 | JGI IMG/M metagenome (GOLD analysis project Ga0098043, IMG submission 92581) | Marine viral communities from the Subarctic Pacific Ocean - 9B_ETSP_OMZ_AT15188_CsCl metaG | ecosystem: Environmental > Aquatic > Marine > Oceanic | place: Subarctic Pacific Ocean | collected 2015-01-10 | reverse complement strand
GCACCGGGGCACGTCTTACAGCCCCTCCACGCTCATTGCCCCACCAATCTATCAGATAGTACTGAGAGGCCACAGAAAGGCTTGTTTCTCCTTTACCTTCTTCATCGCCCCACCAATCTCTTTCAGTACGTGCTGGATTTCGTATTGTACGTACTGGTGTTCCGAATGGTCTAGTCATCCTTCTTCCATCGCTATATCTTACTTGCCAACCCTCTTGGTCTTGATTTAACATTCCTGTAAAGTTAGTCTGCCTCTCCATAACCCCAACGTATGTTGTAGGTTTAGATGCGTTGCTACTACCATCGCTCCATGCATTGCTGTATGCCTCGGTCTGTACAAGTGGACCTGCATCGTAGTTCAGAGTGTTAGTACCAGCAGCGCTTGAAGCATCCGCTTCGTATATTGCACGCACACTATTAATGTCGTATCTCGGTCTGTTATAGGCTTGACGTACAGCGTTACGGTAGCCATACGGTCTTCTTCTATAACCGTTCATAGCCCCAGTTGTTATACCCGAAGATACTGCATAACTACCATCATCATCAGCATCTACCCATTGGAAGTTGCTATTAGAGGCAAAATCAGCACTTGTAGACGTTTCATGCACATTCCATGGTATAGATGCCATACCGTATAAGTCTAGTTTACTTGCATGTGGGCCGCCACGACTACCACAAGGCCAATATCCACTAAGCATTAAATTAGTTCCACCAGCATCGTGTGTACTATTACCTACTGTCACTTCACCTGTTTTACTTACATTAGGTCTCTTAATTAAGAAATCAAATGGACCTGTACTCATTGCGTGTGTAAAATCGTGATAATGTATAGTTTCAAAATGTTCAGGTAATGAATTATATGCTGCTTTGTTAACTGCATTACCTTTCCAACTTCGAGATGTATTATCTGAGAAGTATGTATTAGGTCTACCAAGGTTAGGATGCCACATACATAGGAATGCATCAGGTACATGATTACTATATGTATCTTGATTACCATTAATTATATCAGGTAATATATTCGCAAATACACTCTTACGTTTATTTGTAAGTATTTCACCTGCTGGTAATGTATTGTAACTATGTGTTAAAGTAAGTATTGCACCATCATATATGTTATCCCAAAAACCATCAGCGCCTGATTTAGCACCTAATGTCAATGTTTTGGGTATATTGATTGTTGCAGCCGTATCTCCGCTAACACTTGTTAGTTCTTTAGAATAGATAGTTCCATTCTTGCCCGTATACTGCACTTCTTGTTTATAGTAAGGATACATTGGGAACGTATTTGCGTTATCTACAACTATTGTTCCGCTAGTATTGAAAGATACAACAGTACATTTTGGATTTAGACTTATACTTTTATTGTATTTATCGTATATGTCAAAGTACAAAGAAGTATATCCGTTAATTGTTAACTGACTTCCTATACTTCCGAAGGTACTTCTCATAAACATATAGTAATCTTCGGGACTATATTGAGATAGTTTTCTATAATTTGTTGCTTCTGAAACTGCTGACCCATTATGTTTGATTGCATTCTTGTGTAATATGCTCCACCACGGTATATGCAAAGTGTGTGCGGGGGTCGCATCGCTAAACATTGTGCTATATGGGAAACCCTTTCTAGTAAACGCAGGGCTTTCTGTTAATTGCACACCTACATGATTATACAACATCAACGGTGGTATGTTTGTAAATTGACTACCTTGGTCATTACTAATATCTAATATTGCTTCATTGATGAATACTTCACAACCACGTACATCTGCCTGTGTTGCTTTTGCTAACACTAATGTCATACCTCCTTTAGTGCGGTCTACATTACCATTATCCGTTTTTATGCCAATAACCGTGTTTATCTGTTGACTAGTTAATTCCATAGTTGCATTGTTGTGATAGCCTACGAGTTGGTTGTTGAATAGATTGGGTTGTATGACTATTTGGTAAGCACCCACTTCCGCAGGGTCAGGGAAATGTCTACCCTGTGTATATTCACTAGCAGCCTCAAGTACAATACTGTGCCCTCCGGCTTTATTTACTGTTGCTGCTAATGTTGTACTCGACCCGTCTGATGACGCTAAAACACCGTAACCGTCATATTTCACACCGCTCTCGAACATAAGGGTGAATGCTCCTCCGTGTATGTCGCTGGGACCACTGGGGGCTGCATTTATCCCACTAAAGTTAATCTCTGCGTCCATAGCGTGTAAATTATTATCTAAATTGAATGAAGAGTTAATGTCGCTTTTATTATTTGTAGCAGTCGCATAACTAGCAAAGTTACTAGAATCAACAAAACCATTTGTCATTTGGTAATCAATCAAATGCCTTCTGTATAGGCTTTGGTAAGCAGGGTGCGCCCAGTGTCCGGGTAACATCGGCATTGTTGGGGTGACGAAGTGGTGTCCCATTCTTGGGAATGGCATAGGTGTCAACACAGGTTTGCTATATGCGTCGTATCCTATTGTCTGTCCTGATACATAGTACAACGTGTTAGCCATATCAGGAGAGTTACCGCTAACCTCAGCATGGTCACGTAATCGACGTGCTGCGAAGAACCTGTTGCTTCCAGCAGGTATGTAATACGAAGGCACTACCTTTAGATTTGTTACAGTTTGACCTGCCATGAATGTGGCAAAGTTGACATCACCAACAACGTCTAATGTGTTATCACTTTGCGCAATGTATGTACACACAGCGCCTTCATCGGTTGTCGGGTTGTACACACGTAGGAACTTGCGAGTATCTTCTTTAGTACCAAACCCAGCATCAAAGACGTTTGTATTGAGTATATTACTTCCGTGTGTTGTATCGATGGTAAGTATGCTTGTGCTACTATCCCACGCTGTTACAGATACCACGTCGTTCTCTACACCACTTGTATGCGTATAGACAGTCGGATACCTATGTGTATGCGTGTGCCCCATCTTTGTGACATGGAAGAATAATGTGCGGTCATGTAACTCATAACTAGTCTGCAATGGAGAGTTGTCATTCCATGCTCCTAACTCTGAATCAAAGGTTACTGGATTGATGCGTTCCCAATTGTGGTTCTCATATGTAGGTGCTTGACGCGGGCTTGCTACACTGTTGTCGAATAGATGTCCTATGTGGTTCTCACCCATATCAGGGTGTATCATACCGCCTGTACCGATTGTTTCATGTTGGTATGCTTGTATTGGGTCGAATCCTGAACGTACAACTATGTTGCCCGGTATACTGTTAGGGTCAGGTAACTGTACCTTCAAGTTAGGTATCTTGCCACTGTTAGCAAGCGCAGGTGCGTTACCTTTCACACCTCTGTTCTCAGGTATACGGAATCCACGTATGATAGTCCCCAGTGGGCTACCGCCCTCTATCTTGTGCACTTGCCCTGTCTCATCTCTTACAGTGATGCTTTGGAACTGTATCTCTTCGTTTGGTATGTTTAACACGTTACCAATCTTGTATGGGTGCTTACGCATAAGTTCGGGGTGCGCTAACTCTTGTGCTTGTAGTATAGGCATCATAGCGCTATTTGTGGTCTCAAAAGAGAACCTTACGTTACCGTATATCTTCTCACCTGTTTGGTATGCGGTGTTACTCTTCACACGTGTCATCCATGGCACTGCGCCAAGACCGCGAGCGTTGATTGCTGGCATACTAAGGTTACCGCCATCCATTCTCTTCCACACTATGTTCTCTACTGAGAAGTTCTTTGCGGCAGAATCTTGATACATCTGTAATGCGTTTACATCACCCATCCAATAATTGACAGGGAATCCGCTACTATGCGCTACTGCATATTTATCAGCAGATGTATTACGTTCTGCATCGTCTGTATGTAGTAATGCAGAACCAACAGAGTGGTCTAGGTCAAACAGTAAATCACCTGTTTTGTTTAGACCCGGTGTTGCGTTTTTTAACGAAAGGTCATTAGTAGCGGAAACTGTATCAACGAAAGTCAGCGTACCGTTAGTTATAGCAGGTATACCACTAGCAGTAGATACTGATAACTCAAAACTAGTTGTACTATTTATACTGGCTATCGTAGCACCATCAGGTATACCTGCACCAAATACATGTAACCCAGCAACTATTCTATCATCTGCATCATGTGTAATAGTAGGGTCATTATTGTAATCACAAGTAGAAATAGTAAATGTAAATGTAGTAAACAAATCAGATGTAATACTATCGGCCCAATTAGCGCTACTAGGGACTCCAACAGGTACTGTTGTATTGTCTACAATTAGAGCCTCTACATTCGGTCCAGCGTTTGCAGGTGCGATGAATCTATCTTGTCCGTGAAATCTTTCGTCCCATTGTGTAGTACCAGCATATGTGATTGGGTTACTACCTTGTCCTATGACTTGTAACCAGTCACCGTTTGCGGTTATTCCATCTCTATCGTACTTTGCAATTAATGAACTCTCACACTCATAACTGACAACTAAGAATGCGCTACTGTACACTCCTTGCGGCGTTGTTAGTTCCTTAGGTAATGTAGTAGTGTAGTTAGTAGGTGCGACCCATTGATTAGCATTACCCGTTTCATCTGTATCATTGAAGTTGTAAGTGTAAGTATCCCAACCTAAACCATCACTACTTCCACTTTGTAAATTAAACTTAGAGTAAAAGCCCGATTTAACTAAATGTGTACCTAATGCGTTTCCTATACCGTCAATTGTAGGTGTGCTTTCGGGACTACCCTGCATAGGTGCTACAACAGGTATGTTGCTATGCACATTCATTACTGTACCAGCAGTTCCGTATGGTGAGAAATTAAGCATCTCATGGTATGCACCTAACCCAGCAGCATATCCGCTAGTTGTTGTAGAATTGGTATTCTTTGTTATAGTAGTGCTTATTTTCAAACTATTCAGATAAGAATATCTTTCACCATGCCAACCAACTGCACCTATTGGTTTTGTTCTATCAACAGCATCTACAATACCTGAGAAGTGAACTTGTGTCATGTGGTCGCGTGCTGACACATTCTCGTTATTGAAACGCATTGTACCTGCTTTGCTCCATACATAAAGAGTATAAGAATTAGCAATTGAATCAGTAAATGTATTAGTGCTATTTTTATCATCCCAAGCCTCAGGCGCTTCTATTTTATTCAAACCGTTTATTCTATTAGGCGCAAGATAAAATCTAACTTTCCAGTCACTACCGTCGGCTATAACTTCTCTAGAATGATAGCAAGCAAATCTAGTATTAGTTGCCTGATGTAATCTAATCCAACCCGATGCTGGTAATTGTTCTAATGTTGTTTGTGAACCACTCGATGGGCTATCTATGTAATTACCAGTAGCGCTATTATTTACGTAAGTAGATGTGCCAGCAAGCGGTATCCACCCGTATCTATCTTGACGCATTGCATTACCCATAGATGGCATATGTGTGCCGCCGAGTGACTTGAGTGCCCCAGCGCCGGGGAATGCGTTTATTGCAGCGCCTAGTACAGTAGCGAGTTCTTCACCGTTCTGACAACGTGTCGCATCTACTACGATGTATTCCATCTTTGCATCTGCCGTTGCTACGGCCTCACTACCGTTTCCTATGTAATCTAGAATGCGCCCCGTAAGCACACCCGATGTTCTAAATGCAGTGGGATGTATTTGGTTTGCACGTTCCCAATTACTACTCAATACTCTAGCGGCAGATTTACCCGCGTGTGGTGGATTGAATGTAATTTGATTGTCTAACCATGAGCCGCCCGGATGGAAACCACCATCCATGTGCCATACCGTATCTGCCGCCATAGCGATACCGAATCCGATAGTAGGTGTATGCATCTTAGGATGTATATGTGTTAAGTCATATCCTATCTGCGCTGTACCTGTAATATCATACGGTGTATTGTCATTGAATTGCTGACCGTAATGCCTACCGTGTTCAGGTCTTTGTGAGAACTTACCCTTCCAACAGTATCCAGCAGGGCTTTCCCAATTTACCATTGCTTTCCAATGAAAACCAGCAGTAGCGTCATAGTATACCTTACTTGGTGGCATAAAATTATACTTATCATTATCAATTTGATTCGGGAACATATGTCTTGAATTACCTATTGTTTCGTCTAATGGTATAGAAGCCCACGTGCTACCGCTTACGATAACTCTACCCGGAAATGGCTCTTTGGTATTAGCGGCATTACCGCTATCTGCATCTGCTACTTCTTGTGTAAATGGGAATGCTTGACCCGGACCAAATATTAGGTACGTAGTTTTGTTCTCCACACTAGTATCTACGTGGTCTTCGTAGCGAGCAGTTGGATGGGCAAACCTCAATACAAGTGGTACGGGCTTTGCTTTAATTTCTCCACTACTATACAATATATTTCTTTTATGTAAATCAGGTGCTAGTATGTTCTGTTGATTAAATGCAGGTGGTGTAATACTACCACGATGTTGATTACACAACGCAGCGCCGGGGAAGAAAGCAAACATTGCATTTCCGTCTAACATAGCGTAACTCGTAGATATTTCATTTGCATTCTGTAATCCAGTAACACCAGTCGGTCCAGTAGAATATGGATGGGTGTAGAAAGTAGAATAGTCGTTCTGCGTACCATCGTTTACGTCGAGTGTTACACCGCTAAATCCACCACCAAAGAACAACGGCACACTGTGGTCTTTGCTACTCTTACCACCACGGAAGTAGACTATTGGTTCAGAGAATACGCTACCGATAGAGCGCAGTCCATCGAACTCTTTCTTTACATGGTGTTGTAATATTCCAGCAGCAGCCATAGATGTTGGGAAATCCGAATTAGCATCATCAATTACAAAACTTAACTTTCTATCATTGTTTGAATTACCGATTTTACTTTCTACTTGTATGAAGGCTTTATTGTCTAACCATACTTTTCTTCTTTCACCAACTGGTTGTATGGTGTGGTTATCGTCATCAGTACCACTTGCTATTAAGAAAGAATGCATATCGTTAGTAAGTAAAACAAACTTATCGCTACCAGTACCCCAATTACTTTGATTACTACTACCAAGACCGTCATCGGCAGGGAAATGCGCTTGCGGATTATCTATCATTGGAAGTATGTGGTCGCCCGATGAACGTGTAAAACGTACACCCTTCAAGTTTTCACGCCATAGCGTAGTGTCTATCTTTACATTAGATGAATTGACTAAATTGGGAGATGCTGTGTTTGCGTTTGGACCACAAGCCACCGTTGTGATTTCTAAAAGATTAAACGGTATGTATCCACAATCGATACTTTGACTCGCATCTATATTCGCATTACTTATCGGTCTCTTACCATGATTACCAGTTACAGCACTATCAAAATCCCACTCGTATATTTCAGAACTACTATACTCATTCATTCTTAATTCACCAAACTCAAGATGCGCCGCTTGAATACCGAAATCTCTTTTCAAATTAGCATTGAATCTTTGATTAAGAGGTGTAACTGGACTTTGAGAATTATACGCTTTGATTCTTATTGCGTTTTGCGACACGCCCCATTCACCAAATGTACGACCATCAGTTGCATACATTTCTCTGCAATCAAATACGTGACCTTCTTCTGTATTTATCTCATTACCTGCGTTTATTGCGGCGGCAGTTACAGCAGCCATCAGTTCATCAGTAACAAGGGTAGTCCAGTTTAATACAGGTGAAATAAGAATCTCAGCAGGTATTGTAATTAAACCACTACAACCAATAAAGACATTACCTTCTCTTCTTTCATACGATACAGTAATTCCTACATCTAATGCTACACCGCTAGTTCCTGTCGCATCATAATCTGTAATCTGTATTATACCGTTTTCTTTTGGAAATCCTAAATATCCTAGTAAGTCCCCTTTTGTATTACTAGTATTATTGCTTTCCAATACAGCGCCGTTGAAAGGCTCTTGGTCGAATGTTATGGTTAATGTGTTAGCGCTCAAATCTTCCGATGCACTCACATGAGCCACGGCATTCGGTGTACTAACGCCTCTCCATCTTGCACCTCTCCAATCTTTAGCAGTTTCAGTTACAGTGCCTTTTGCTTTCAGTCTACCAGTAGCATCGCCACTACCATGCATGTGTTTACCTATGGTAAATCCGCCTTGACCTACATCTCTATCGTCAAAGAAAATGCAAACTTCTTCTTCTAATGTATTTGGTAAAACAGTATTTTGATTAGCAAACGATTCACCCGCTTTTCGATAAATATATCTTACACCTACGTTATTACCAACGTTATCTTCTAATCTAAACCCGTATAAATCTCCGTTACCTACTGCATCGGATTCTACATTAGTGGTAGGTACATGACTAGAATATGCGGTAACATCAGATGAGCCGTATCTTTTATTGAACTTATCATCACCAATTTTACCAAAGCCCCAAGTTCCAGCATCGGGCGCAAATCCGGGTACACCACTTGCCACTAATCCACCAAAGTTTATTCTTGAGATAGCCTTTTTACCAACTCTTAAACCCTTGACTAATGAAGACGATGAACCTTTAATGTCTAAAGATTCTGTGTTTATTGTATTGTGACTCTTTCCACTTATTGAATCAGACACTGCTCTCAATACGCTACTATCTTCAAACTCAGCGACACTTTCTATTTCTTCACCGCTTTCTACCGATGTAACGTATTGTTGTAGTGTGGTAATCGGAGCAAACGGTCTACCATGTTTGTTTAATGGCATGGGCGCTGGGTGCATATTTTCACCCTCTCTTTCGTCAGGCAACGCCCAAAAGTTACGCCATCTTCCACCGTGTCCTACTAAGAATTGTGGTTGATAGACACTCTGCCCTTTACTATTATCAAGCCACACACAAAAGTTTCTACCGCTTGCACCCGGCACTGTACTGTGTATAACAATAGTATATCCTGTATCCCCATTTAGGTCTTGCACCTCTCTACCTATGTGAGCGCGTATGTACCCCATGTGTGTACCCTTGTCTCCGTTATCTACATTCCAAAACGGTGAAGGGTCGTGTGCTGAACCAGTTAGCAATCTACCGTTTAGTGCAGCGTGTTGATTGATTAATCTAACAGCCTCTTCTGTTGCAGACAATGTATCTACAACCCCATCTTTTTGACTAATCTCGCCTAAATCTAATGTTAAACGTCTAACGAAGTCCATATCTTTCCACTGCGGTAGATGTTGTAACCTACTCTCAGTATGATTAGCCAAATCTAAAGATGAACTTCTAATACCCTTTAGACACAGGAATGCTGGTATAACTCTAGTACCATCAGGTGTATCAAAGAATGTAGAAGGGTCTCTTAGAGTATGTCCTGTACTAGTACCTTCTCTGTGTTTTATCAAAGCGCTAGTAAAACTATCAGACTGGTCAATAGGTATTCTTGTAAAAGAGTGATACGGATTTGCAATTTTATACAAAGCAACACTATCGTTAGTTCTAGGCGTTAAACTGTATCCTGTTGAAAGTCCACTGGTTGTTCCGCCATAAGAATATCCAGTATGCACATGATGACCGTGCGCCTTACCATACAACCTAGCGCCTGTTGTGAGTCTTCCATCTATCGGTAAAGCAGTAGTCAAACTAGCAACGGTACTGCTATCAATTAAATCACTAGTGTGTCTATTTGCTAAATCATGTGCGTAAGCGCTCTCGATAAACTTAGATTGTTGTGTACTTCGTATGTATGGGTTCTGAGATAAGAAACCATTTGTAACATCTATTTGTGTAGTCCACGGACTTGGACCAGCACCATTGTATGCAACGTTGACTTTGTGTAATTCTGTTCTACTTGTATCGCTACTTTCTACCACCGCTTCTTTAGGCCAACCTATTTGTGTAGCCTGTGAACTAGTCTGTACTTGCATGTGTATATCTTGAAATGCAATGAACTCTTTGTCGTGTGCAACATCGTATAACAATACACGTGCGTGTTCATCGGTAGACAAATAAGGGTCGATATAGGCTACAACAGGTGCTTGTGCTGATGTAAGTCCAAGCGCTAGATAGTTCTCTTCAACTGTTCTGTTTACGTGTTGTACATAGTTTCTTGCAGTTTCTAGACAAGTATTACCAATCAAGAAGTTCTCTAGAGGAATACTATCTCTTGGGTTAGTTGTGTCTAGTACTCCAGTACCTCCATTAAACTCACTCCACACTTGTGATTCGTTTAGCACACCTCTGCTCTTAGCAAATAACCCCTCAACCGCATGAGGGTTATTGTATGACATATTAGCCCATACGGTGTCACCGTTGCGTAACCCACCCTGTGCGTATGGGTTTAACCATGTAGCATTTAATATAGCATCTTTATCTTCGTAATCTCCAGCCCAAACAGCCAACTTTGAACCTGCGGGTATTGCAGGTGTACCTACTGCAAAAGTGATAGTTTGTTTATTGTTAGAATCAGCCTCAGTTACTTTAGTAACTATTCCTATTCTACGTATTTCTGTATCCACTTCATAATAGTATAATACATCATCTTTCTTCACGTTTATACCGTGTAAGTTATTTACGTTTTTACCCGCTTCATTGGTAATTTCTATTGTATATGGGTCACTAGTATCTGCCGCAAGGTCTCCGCTAGAATCTGTACCGTTTGCTGTAATTGTAATATTAGTATCAATATTCAAATTATTTTTTAATTCACGATAGCGTTGATTACCTCTTAGTGTAATTCCAGTAATAGAGCCTGTGCCCAGTGTACTACTACAACGTCTTGCTAATGTTAATTTAGCCCCATTAGGTATATCTGTTGGATAACTGGTGTCAGTTGTTTGATGTAATAACACAATAGCATTTTCAGGCACTGTATAATCTAAACTTAAGAATGAAATATTGATACTTTTTAGATTACCGTGATATTGATATTTATGTATAACACCTTCTTCATCATATTGTACTTCATAGCCTAAATCACCAACCGATGAAGGTGCGTTTGCTAATTCATCGTATCCTAAATTGGGAAACTTAGCAAAGTCATTAGCGCTTAATGTTACAATTGTGGCAATCTCAGGACTACCTAAGTTTAATTTCGTAGTTCCTAATACAGTACCAGTAGCACGTTTACTTTCTATTCTTGCAGCATGTGGATTACTTTCAGGCCCAGCCTTGAACTCTACTGCACTAACGTATTGCCTTAATCCATAATCTACATTTCCACCTTGTGTCTTAACACTAGCAGCATCGTAGTAATATTCATCTCTATCTTCATAATCAGACGATGGTGTAAAATCATCAGATGCTAAACTAATACCTTCTTCAAAAGTAGCCCCGCCTAAGTATAATGCTGTACCGTGTACTAATTCATCAAAGAATGCCCCGCTACTAAATGTTGTTAATGTTAAATAACCACTACTAGTGCTACTGTAAAAACACCATTCTCCATTATCTAAGTAGACTTTTCTATATCTGTTAGTATTTTGTATACCTCTATACGTATCTGTATCCGTATGTGCATCGGGAAAAATACTAATATCTGCTACATGCAATCTTTTGTTTGTAGCGTCATAACTATTCAAAGTAGTTGAATTAACGTATTCTCTATTTGCTAACGCTATTGAATAAGCAGATTGCGCTTCTCTATCTGCTGGTACAGTGTCTACCATTCTTCGCCCAACAGGACTAGGATTGTACGTGTGCGCAGTATGTGTAGCGTCTACATGAATCTTAAATGCGTTATCAGGACCAACAGACGGGTCAAAAAATTGTTTAGAGAAAAAGGGTATTTCTGCAACTGCTCTAGTACTAGCATACTGAGTACCTAGTTGGTAATCATGTTGCACATCGCTCATAGATTGATGCATTCTATCGTTTACAGTGGTGCCGTTTTCTAATTTACTTTCTTCTCCAAAATTAGGTTCATTGTATATCGTAAAATTACCGTAACTATCAATAGTTCCAGTAGAAGCCCAAGTTTTTAGTAAATTAGTTTGATTTAGTAATTGACTTATGGTAGTAACTTCTACACCATCAGATGTTAGATAATCACCTGAACCTAGTGTTGCTGTGCTAAATACAAACGTGTCTCCAGTTTTACTATCATATTTCGCACTACTACCATCAGGGAGATAGATTCTCCCATAGCGCGTAAATCCATATGTGCCCCAACTCGCTAAATCTTCGCTTTCATTGTTCAAGGGTTTTACATACAAAGTACCTGCACCAGTGCTATTATTCATATTCAATCTATATGCAGATACAGCATACGACCTGCGTGTAGAGTATGCTTCGTGTGCTAACATACTGCGCTGGAATACTGGCCTAGTATCCATAGCACCTTGACCCGGACCACCAAGTGTAACAGTAACAACGGGTGCATTAGGCTCTATCTCCTTGACTATATGCGAGTCAGGGCTACCCTTACCAGTAAAATCAATTGAACGAGATACTAGGCTATCTCCCACGCCTATACAACTTAGTGTAGTGTAGCCACCTTCATCACCTTCACTTTCTTCTATTGACCTTACCTTTGCTCTACTCATTAAGTAAAGTATAGTTGCCCTATTGAATCTAGTAGACAAATTAACATTAGCAAGTTGCATACTTCTTCTTCGGTCAGTAGGCTGAATGAAGATTCTGAAATCAGCATTGTTCGTGTCTGCTAAGATATGGTTGTCTATTATATCGTATGTTTCATGTATAGGCGATGAAGAAGATACAGTTCCAGTATCAAACTGCCCAGCAGAACCACTATCTAACACTACATCAGGTGCTAGTCTAGAATAACTACCTTTATCGGTCAAGGTTTTAGTTTGGTCTATTTTGTTTAGATACAGTCTATTGAATGCAGAATTATGTAGACCGCTTGTACTCACAGATTCAATTATGGCTTGCGGTGTACCGTTTTGTATAGAGTCTGCATTATTTCTTGGAGTATAATTAGCAGGTGTTAACGTCTCATCAACTTCTGTATCGGCAGAATATCCTTCCGAAGTATCACCTACTAAACCGTGTTCTTGTACTACTGGACTATCGATTCCTAAATCAGATGCATACACATCTATGTATCCGCCGGGCGCATGTAGTGTCATACCTGAACCAATTGCATGAATTATAGAATCGTAAATATACTCTGCACCGCTTACCAATGTATCAGACGAAGGTACAGTTTTCTCTACCATTAGTAGAGGTTGAACAGTACCACTCATACTTGCACCAGTCAAATCAATCGCATTGTAATGTATTTCTACAAATGGGGAAAGAGATGGTGTTAAGTCTGTTAATCTAGGTACGTGAAGTATAGCGACTCTACTTTCTTTAGAAGGTGTGACATGATAATCTCTAATGTTACTATCGTGGTGTGTTTCGTCGTTATTCGCATCGTACTTGTTGTATTGCGGTATCGGACCTTTTAGAGCAAATGGGGTGTAATCAAAATCAGGACCACCTATGGCGATTAACTTTCTTTTCCCAGTAGGTGGGCTACCAGTACCGTTGTAAGAATTGTATGCTACTGTTACTGTACTAGAACTAACAACGTTATCTATTACCACATCGCTAAAATCTCTATACACATCTACTAAACTATTTACAGTAACTTGTTTTTCTATTCCTTTATGCATATCGCTATACATCACGTCAACAATATCTGCGTTACCGTTACCTTGCTGGTCTATTATTTCATCAATAGCCTTCGGTAACATACGTAAGAAAGTGTGTCCTTCTACATGATTCTTAATATGTCTACCGCTATGTCCTATTTGAAAATCCTCACTTACACTAGTAGGCCACACTACCGCAAATGGATTATTTACATCAGATGTGGTTGTAGCAATAGCACTAGAATAAACAAATCCATGGTTTTCAAAATCACTCTCATCGATTATCATTTGCCCTGTTCTATCTATAATCTGAGAGCCATAATGCGGAGGTTGATACGGATTACCAGTTGAAGAATCAAGCAACATATCCGCACTTACCACAACAAAGTGATTGTCTACACCTGAGGTTCTAGTGTGCAATGCGCTACGCAAACCGTTTACAGATGTAGCAAAATCAAGATGAATACTAGATACTAGCATACTGCCTGTACCGACATTAATACTAAGCAAACGTACTCTTTCAGGCGGTTTGTTGTTTGGTGCTTTTGTATCGGGGTCAATTCCATCAGGATTGATTAGAAGGTTATATGGTGTATGTGAAACAGAATGTTCAACAAGAGTACCCGATAAAGAATCTAATACTTTGTAATCTCCACTTGAATAATTATGTACTCCTGTTACATCTTTACAAAACACATAGTTACCTGACACACTAGACAGACCAGTGAGTTTTTTGGCTAAATCAATAGCATCGGTTGTACTCATACTGATTTGTGACACAGTTACATTTTGTCCGTCTATCTGCGTGCTATTATTTGCAATCGAAGAAAACGTATATACTGTTTCAATAGGAGCGATAGGCTCTTCAAATCTGTATAGAAGTAAAGTGTCACTATCCGATAACGGGGAGTTACCTTCTATCATTGAAGTCTTGAATGACGCATTAAGATGAATGCCTTCCATCGTACCTCTAAACTTACCACCTTTACCTCCAATGTATGTTTGCTTGGTAGAAGGCTTTAGCGCTAAATCTCTGTCTTTGATAGATTGTCTTACAACTAACTCCCCGTTAATGTATAGTTCTATGGCTGTGGTTCTTACAGTCGCTATTACATGAATCAAAGGTCTATGGTTTTTGTTTAGTTCTGTCGCATCGTCTCTACTTCCGACAAATCTGTTGTACGAATCTTGTAGACCTTGGTACTCAATGTGCGGATATACAGTACCTTCGTATCTATCTGTTGCTAAGGTTGCTGTGGTTAGATAGTATCTTTCTTCACCACCTTCACCTTCCATATATACTTCAAAAGACGCAGGGCCGGGTGTGTCTACATGACCAAGTGAAAGTTTGTATTGACCTTCTTTCTCTATTATTGTACCGCCGCAATCAGGCATTACCCACGCTTCTATTGTTAGATTCTTATTGAAAATACCCGATGTTGCTACGCTATCACGTGTAGATAATGGTGCATTCTCGGATAGGATAACTCGTACATCGTCAGTTCCTCTTGTAGTTCTATGTCCTAATTCGCTAAAGTCACCTTCGGGAACTATAATACTGTCAGTGATACCATTGAAAAAGAAACCATGAGTCTTACGGCTAATTACTGTCATTCGTCTTTCCCCAAGTTATCTAAGATAGAATCAAATTATCTATCGGTGCGAATATCATATTAAAATTGTAAACCGATTCTCCAGCATCGTATGTAATGTCAAACTTTTGTATTGAGCCTTGTATACCAGTAGTTTCCTCTTTCATAGAAAAATCTACACTGGCCGGTAAGTTATTTCCTTCCGATGTTTTGTCTAACCCATCGTAATTACCAGTAGGCATGAAGAAGTTCCTTGCAACGTATTGGTCTCCCCCAGTTGCTTTCAAAGTAGAGTTATACGGTATCTGTATTCCAACAATGTAATCTTTAACTTCTTGCGCTCTACCGTTTTTTAATAATGAATCGTTAATAAAATCACTCACCGGACCTCTTCTCTTACTGTTGTTGATTATACCGTATAAATCCATAGTTTTGTCACCAGCAGATTTCTTTCCACCATCTGTCCCTCCAGCAAACTTAGTAATTACAGGTTCTTGAATTGCTACACCGCCTTTTGTTCTAGGTGTAGTTCTACTCATAGCGCTGTTTTTACCTAAATTAGTCATTACTATGTTTACGATACAATTAGATGTTTGATTATTGTAGTCTATACCGGGTACTAATGTAGCAGTGAACTCAGAAGAATGTTGTGCGTTTATGTAATCTCTGACAGCAGTTGCTACTTGAACAGACGTACCGTCATTTGCATTTATTAAAATAGTGGGCGTACTACCAACACCGCCATCAGAAGAATAGGCAGTACCATTAGTAGTATTTGTAGATGTAAAATTAATTATTTTTTCATCATTACTTATCGCTGTATCAAAAGTTTGTAAATGTATTTTGAAAGAATTATTATATAATGTGGCTAAATTATCAGCAGTATCGAATTGAGTATTTCTTGTTGTAATTCCAAAATTAATTGTAGCGCTATGTGCTGTACTCTTTGTGCCTTCTCTATCATCTGCGATAATACCTTGAATATTTATCATGGCTTTGTTTATGTTTAAGTCCATTCCTATACGTTTACTTCCAGTAAAAGGTAAAGCAGACCCTCCGACTTTACGGCTAGTACTAAGAACCATAGTTGTAGCATCTAATTCAATTGTGTTACCATTTTCTTGCACTAATCTAATCGGAATGCCCCCAGCCATTCAATCACCTTCCTCTTCCTACACCACCAATACTGCGTGACATTTCTTGTTGTACTAAATCGCTAATTTCTCTAGCCAATTCTCTTTTATCGGTACGGTCAGTAAGTCCACTTAGATTGAATGTCATATTGAAAGTGTGACCCCCACCGCCACTAGGTGAATCTCCACTGCCACCACCAGCGACGGCATTTATTGCACCGCTTCCTAAATCTTTGACTCCGCCAACCACTGATTTACCGAAATTAAATATTCCCTTAAGAGCGCCCCCAATTGCATCGAAAACTTTGCCTAATGTTTTATCATATACATTTTGCATTACACTTGAAACGGTATTCCAAGCACTACCTATTGTATCAAATACACTTAACGCTGTTGTTTTTAGTCTATCAAACGCTTTTCCAATTGTAGCATCAAATATAGTCCCCATACCATTAAAAATAAGTTTTGCAATAGTTTTGATTCCGTTAAAGGCTAAGGTAGCACCTGCTTTTAGTCCCGACCATAGTTTACCAAAAGTACCATTCCATATAGTTTTGACATTATCTAGGGCTTTGCCCCACTCACCTTTGAATATGTTAACCCAAAACATCATCCCCTCTTTCATTAGATTCCATATCGGCATAACGGTAGCATTCCATGCAGTTACTATTGCAGTTGTCAAAGGCTCAAAAGCCTCTTTTATCTCATCAAATATTTTACGTGCTGCTTTACCAGCAAAAGTGAAGGCTTTACTAAGTGCTTTACCTATACTACTCGCAACTGTACCTAAAGTACTCATTGCACCATTTATGCCAATAAGACTACTAGTTACATTGCCTAAAGAAACGAGTAAAGTTCCTAACGACATACTAATCTTCCCTCTCTAAAAATGAATAATCAAAATCTACTACATCACTACTTTCTGTATTATTTTCTAGGTTTTGTTTTTTCTCCGCAAGACGCTCTTCTTCATTAATAGCAAGCGCCCAAGATAGGGATTGTTTGAATACCGCCTCGCTCATCTGATAAACCTCATGTAGTGATATGTTGTAATGTTTCGCCACGATGTATGCGAACAACTGCATCTGCATTTCTAAATCGCTAGGATTTTTAATTACCTTTTTCTTTAGAAATTGCCGAACTCTCAATTGTTCGCTTTCGTAAAACCCCCCTGCATTGCCTCCGCCAGTTCATCGGGCTTTGGTAATAGAGAGGCTATTTGTTGACCGACATATGCATTTAGGTTCATCATGTCGTCTACGGTAAGGTCAGGGTTCGTTCTTACAACCCAGTTTGAAAATGCGTAACGCCAGTATCCTTCAAGATTCAGCGATATATCATCACCATCCATCTGAAACATACTTTGTGCTGCTTGTTGTACATCAAAGAAAGTTAATTCTCTAATCCATACTTCCATCATTAAATCAGGATTTTCTTTGTCTACACGGATTTCGTGTCGCTGTTCATTCTTCTTCGCCAGTAAGTTCTGTTTGTCTACTATCGTCATCTGTTGTCACTTCCTCGGTTGCAGCCTCTTGCGAGGGGGCATCCGGCGTTACATCGGCAGACTCTTGCGAATGGGCTTCTGTTACACCTTGTGTCGGTTGCTCGACAATACCTGCGTCATCGTGTCGTAGCCTTAACACTACCTCAGATTTAGTGCCGCGAATGGTGATTCCGCGTGCTTTACATTCTTTTTGAAGTTCTCTTACGGTGAAAGAATTGTAATCAATTTCCCCACCAAACGGATTGTCAACTTCGGGGACTATCATCATTTCTTCATCATCTTTAGTATTATTTTTGACAGGTCTTTCAATAACAATTCCCACTGTATCTTCGATAGCGTTTTCAACAACTTCAACAACTTCTTCCACCTTCTCTTGTATCTCTTCTACCACGTCTTCTACTACTTCGCTTATTGCGCCCCTAGCAGCCTCCACCCATGAAGGTTCTTCTTCCTCTATTTTCTCAATGATTGTTTCAACAGGCGTGTCTTCTATCTCTCTAGCAATCGGCTCAAACACAGTTTCTTCGGTAATTGTTTTACCTTCGTTAATCATTCTTAGAACCATAGCGTCTACTACGTTTCTAGAATTAGTTTTGAACAACTCTTCGTTGTACGGTATATCGACACTATCGATTAACCAATAAACATACTTTTCGTGAGAATTACGAGAGTAGAATTGAACTCTTTTTACAGCAGTTGGTAACACTATTTCACCTCAAGCATGTATGACTGTATC
>Ga0098043_1000255_pt1 | contig 18445 bp, 8 predicted proteins | sample 9B_taG_FD_92581 | JGI IMG/M metagenome (GOLD analysis project Ga0098043, IMG submission 92581) | Marine viral communities from the Subarctic Pacific Ocean - 9B_ETSP_OMZ_AT15188_CsCl metaG | ecosystem: Environmental > Aquatic > Marine > Oceanic | place: Subarctic Pacific Ocean | collected 2015-01-10 | reverse complement strand
TGACTTACCATCTTCTATTTTAAACAAAGCGCTTGCTACTTGGCCATTGTCTAACAGTAGTTGTCTCACGCCTTGATTAGTAAGCATTTTGCCTGTTTGGTTAGCTATTGCTAAAACTCTAGCCGATGTATTTCTATCTGTACGTACAGGTTTACCATCAACAATACCAAAAACTTCTAAAAACTTAGTTTTATCTATATTTTTGTTTTTTACTTGTATTGCTAAACCAGCTTTAGTACCAGTTTCAGCCATTTTAGCCCTGTCAGTTTTAGTATAAAACTCTTTTAATAAAGTTTTAGGCACACCAGTTGCAGTTCCACTTGACGTAGCGCCTTCTGGTAACATAGCTATTAATAAATCAGCATTTTTATTAATAAACATTTGAGCTGACTGTAACTCTTTTTTAGTTATATTAGCTAAGTTTTCTATTTTTTTAGGCGATATACCGTAAAGCTCGCCAACTATTTCAGGTACTAAGTTTTTTAAGTTTTTAAAGTTTAAATTGTTTATATCTAAGTCTGATAGTTTTTTAGATATAATTTCATCTACTTTGTTTTTAACACCAAGTCTTTCGGCTAAATTAATCTTTTTTCTTTGTGGTCTTGATATTTCTACATCTACTTCTCTTTCAGCTATATCAACTCTTGTTGAAACATCTTCTGTAAACTCTTCGCCTAAAACTCTTCTAGAAGCTTCTATAGCTCTTCTTCTTAAGTTAGTATTAATATAAGCGGCTAATGGCACGCCAGACTCAACCTTATAGTCTCTAATTAAATCAAATATTCCACGCTTACCTATCTCTATTTCACTCATTAAAAGCTCTTTGTCGTAGTTAGGTGCATTTCTACGTTCTTCTGCTATTCTAGCTGTTATAGGTTTAAATAAATCTATAATATCCATAGCACCAGCAACGCCTCTTTGTTCAAATATTTGCTGTACTTGGTCTGAAGCTTCTTTAGACTCTTTAGCGTTTTTATCATCAACTTCTGAAGCTACTAATGCTGTTCTTGAAGGAGCAGCAACACCAGTTTTACCGTTAAAAGCATTGTACTGTTTTATAAACTCTAGCATGGTACCAGGATCTAGCTTTTCTAAATCTAAGTTCATGCCAGTGTTTTTTCTAAAAATATTTCTAAATCCTTCGGCTAAAAGATCAAACACACCGGCGCTTTCTGTGTTAAGATTTGCTAAGGTATAAGCTTTGTAAACATCAGATACTGCTGTAAAAAACTCTTCGTCTAAAGCACGACCTTTATAATCTTTATCAGATGCGTATTGTAAAAATCTAAAAGCTATATCCTCGTTCATTTTTATTTGTAACGGATCAGTAGATTTACCAAGCTCTTTAGTTAATAAATTTTTTGCTTCTTTTAGTTGTTTATCATTAAATGCATTTAATATTAAATGTAAACCGTCATGATGTATTGAATTAGTAGAATATGGATCTTCTTTATTAATCAAGTTAATAGCATTTTCTTTTACAGCTATAGTTTCATTTCCAAAAGTAATAGCAGTGCTTTCTCCATTTTCAAGTCTATCCCTTTGACCTTTAGTAATATTATATTTTTTACCATCAATATATTTTAGAGCCCCTTCAACAAATTCAAAACTAGTTATTGTTTTATCGCCTAATACGCCGTCTTGTGTATTGTTTATTGCATAGCTTATGCTCTTAAGACTTTGCAAATAGTTACCTGTTCGTACGGCTTTCATTTTTTTCTTACTAAGAGCTTTTCTTTTTTTCTTAATTTTATTTAACTCTAAATCAATAGCAATACTACCTCTTCCACCCATAGGATCAACACCGCCAAACTTTTCAAGAGTCTTTTTTTCAGACTCTAATTTTTCTTGTTGTCTTCTTAAAACAACATCTTCTGTTGCAGCGTTAATATAATCTTCTTTTGATTTTTTATTATCACCAAGAAGATCTAGGTTAGTATACTCGTCCATCATATCAAGCTGATCGTGTATTGCGTCCCTATCTTTTTTTGATCTTTTGCCGTTTTTGTATTCTAAATCTACTTTTTTTCTTGCTTGATTTATAAAATTTCTTTTGTGATCAGGATTTGTATGCGCTACAAATTGTGTTAAAAGCTCTTTTGAACCTGTGGTTACAATTTTACCACCACCAACTAGCGGGCCTGTAGCAAGCATAGCTTGAGTACCAGCTTCTAATACTCTTTTTTTAATTTCTTTTACTTTAGGATTAACGCCAGTAGCTCTTGACACACCGAACAAATTAACGCCTTCTTGCAAAGTTTCTGTTAAAGTTTCTGCAAACATAGAAATAGCTACATCTTTACCAAAAGATTTATAACCACCTTGTAAAAACTTTATATACTCCCCGTCTATAAACTGTCTTGTTAATTTTTTTGGTAAAAACTTTACCGCTTTACTAAATCCTATATACGCACCAGCCATATCTAAACTAGCGTTAACACCACCAATACTAAAAGCTATGTCTGTGTCAGACTCACCATTTTTAACTAACTCTAATATAGCATCGGCTTGAGTTTTAATATCTTCTTTATAAAAAGCTTTTAAAGCTTCTTTTAACTCTAAATCTGGAAACATTTTCATAGCTGCTTTTTGCGATGTTATTTCTGCATAAGCATTACCAGCTTCTTGCACCATAGTAGAACCACCACCAGTAAGCATAACACTAAGCATTTGAACACCTTGATCACCTATCATACTATATAGCTTTTCACCGTCTATATCAATACTTAAATCTTCATCATAAAGTTCTACTACATTAAGCTTTTGAAGTTTTTCTTGATATTCTTTTCCTTTAGCAAACTCTTGGTAGCCTTGTTCTTCTAACTTAGGCATAATATTGTTTATTTGCTCTATTCTTTCAGCAACAGTATACATACCACCTTTTACATTTAACCCAGGCATTTTAGAGTTGAAAACACCTATAACGTTAATTTTTTCGTTAGGATCTTTTTGTTTTAATTCTTCTAGTTCAGCGCTTATATTTCCTATTCTTTCATCAATATTTAATCTAGTAAAATCAGCACTTGCTTTTGGAAATTTAACACCTGCAGTTCCGTAAATAGCTCTAAATAATTTATCTAGTTTTGGATTTCTTCTAAAACCTTTAATTATTGCTCTACCAGCTGCTGTTTCGCTAAGAACTTCGTCTTCTTCTTCTTTTGCTAATTTCGGTTTTAAAGCAGGTTTAAAAACATTCTGAGCTATTTCTCCAGTAAGTTTTTCTAATCTTTTTAAATCTTCACTTTCATCAAGCCTTTTGTCAAACTCTTTACCCATTATAAAAGTATACTCTTCCATAGCTTCAGAGTTTTGACTTATATCTGCTACATTGTATTTTTTACTTAAGCTGTTAATAGTATTTTTTTGCAAATCTTGCATGCCAACTGCTATATCAGCAACAACTTTAGTAACAGCATCACCGCTATTAAAAATATCATTAGATATATCGTTTTGTATTTCAAAAATTTCTTTTGCACTTAAATTTTCAAAATCTACAGAGTCATATTTTTCTTTTGCAGTCTGATAACCAGCTGAAAAAAAGTTTAAATCAATACCGCTTTTGTCAGCATGTTGTTTAATAAAATCATTAATTTTACTAGCTTTACCTTCATGCTGTTCACCCATAAAAAGATTAAGTACATCTACACCAAAAGTTTCTGAAACAGTATTTTTATTTTCATCAGGAGGTGAAGTAATAGTTATGGCGTCTGTACCTGGAATACCAACTCTTAAACCTCTTCCTACAGGTAAAACACGATTTGCTTGTTCAACTTCAAAGCCCATCATACTTAAAATATCTTTGTATTTTGCTGTAAACTGTTCTTCAGTTAAATTAACATCAGCAGGTGATATTTGAGGTAATTCAGCCGTTTTACTACCTTTTATTTCAGGAGTATAACCTTCACCTTGCAAGCCCATTTGCTGCAATGACGTAAAGTACGAATCAAAGTCTTCGCCTCTTTTAGAAGCAAAACCTTTGAGCTGTTCTAAAGTATATTGATTGTCTCCTAGTGTAAACATTTACTTAGAGTTTTCGTTGATAAACGTGTCTAAATCACTGTTAAAAGTATCAGATGTAATATCTAATCTTATTGTTTTTGGTGGATCATCATTAGTTTCTACAACTACCATATCCGAGAATAAGCCAGCTGTTTTTACTTTAAATCTACCTTTGTAAGCCTTATTTAATTCATTTTTAAGATTAGGAACAACATCATCTTCATCAGTACCAACGCCTGCTAACACATTTTCAGATTTAAATCCAGTTACTCCAGCAACATACCAAGGTTGATCTTTAAATACATCTTTAGCTCTAAAGCCACTGTTCTTCGTCAACATGTCTATAGCGCTTTGGTAATTAACTTGTTGAACTGATCTATCACCTGTTTCTTCATCTGTGCTAGTTAATTCAAGTATTAAACCGACTTTTGGATCGCTTGGATCTACATTAGGATCTTTTTTAATACTTAAAAAGTTACCATCACCTAAATTTATAGGTGGCGCTTCTTCTCCGGCTGCTACATCATTAGCAGTTGCAACAAAAGATTGTACTTTACGAGCATTTTCTCTTTCTGTCGCAGTACCATCGCTATCATTTCCTGATGGTACATACTTTTGTAAACCTCGAGCGTTTATGGCAGTAGCTTGATCTTTTACAAAATCGCCTAAAAAAGCTTTTGAAACTCCTAAGTTAAAATTAGGATCTCTTGGATTTAACAAAGCAGATTTTAATTTTTTATAATTATCTGGGTTATTAGCAAAATCACTAGCATCTACTACACCGTCTTTTTTACCTGCATCAAACTGAGCTACGTTTAACGAACTAAATAATCTAAAAGAAGTTTTGCTTAAATCTGCATCATTTAAATCTTCAAACAAAGACTTACCGCCAAACTTTCTACTAGCAGCCCACTCAAAATCAGCAGATGTATTTATTTTTCCTGTAGCTGATAGAGCAAGAACGTTTTTATCTTCCGAGCTTAACGTTATACCTTGTTTACCATTGTCAAAAGCAGATTTTTCAGTATTAGCAAAATCAACACTAACTTTACCGTTAGCAGGTACTATTAAACGTTTAACACTGTTTTGATCAACAGTAAGATTATTACCAAAAGAATCTTGTATAGGTTTACCATTTTTATCTACATAAGAAAATATAATATTTCCTTCATTGTCATAGCCTTTTAATGCTCTAGAGCCATCACCTAAAGGCTTGCCATTATTTTTTAAAGCTCTTAAAAAATTAGCGTCATCAATTCTTTCAGGGTTTATAACAAAATTATCTGGTTTTAAATACTCACCTATTAATTTAGAAGAAACTTCATATTCTTTTGCTGACTCAAATATATTATCTCTTCTTTCTCTTAGCTCTGATCTTCTTTTTTTTCTGTCAGAGCCTTTTAACTCACTACCACCAATAATAGGCGTTAAAGATCTAAGTTCTTTATTTATTTTTTCTAACTCATCTTCTAAATCGCTAACAACAAATTCAACTTCATTTCCAGAACTGTCTATATGCTTTTGATTAGCATTAAATTCAGTTTGTTCTTGGTTAGGGTTGTTAGGATCGGTTGTTGCAGGATCGGAAATACTAAAGTCTGTATTATTTTTATAACCCCTAGCAGCGCCTGTATTTTCGTCTTCTTCTTTTTGTTTTTCTATTAAAGCGGCACCTACATCGCCAGCTGCTATTGCTAAATCTCCTAATCCTTTACCTAAAGCGTTCATGCCTCTTTCAAAAGAGTTACCTATTTGCTCGTAAACAGGTTGTAAACTTCTAGGCACGTTAGCCATAGCGGCTTTATAAGCAGCGTTTACTAACGTAGCATCTGTTCCTCCTAATATAGATGGTAATCCTTGTTTTTTTGCCATATTTAATTATTTTTTTTACTAAACCATTGCAGCGGCAACTTTACCACCGCCTTGAGCGAAACCACTTATTATTTGACCATACATACCCATTTGAGCACCTAACATTTGTGCGTCTAAACCATAAGCACCCATTTGATTAGCATAAGCAGCTTGCAACCCAGCGTTAGCACCTGCCATGCCACTAAACTCTATACCAAGCAAAGTGTTTAATCTTGACATTTCTGCTTGTTGAACCATTGCTTCACCACCTCTTTGCGCCATGTCAGCAGCAGCCATACCACGTCTTTCAGCTGTTTGTATTTGGCTAGAAGCTCTTGCTGCTAAAATTTTATTTTGTCTTTCTTGTTGGGCTATATTAGCTGATACTTGTGAAGCTTGCAAAACGCCTTGGTTAGCTAGTGACTGTGCTAAATTAGCTATACCACTACCACCAGCAGCACCTCTAAGAGCTTGTAATATGTTAGCTCTTTGCTGTTCACCTCTTTCCATTTGAAAATCTGCAGCTTGTGTGTCTACAGTTAAGTCTTCAAAGACATTTTCCATATCTTCATAGTAATTTTGTAAATCTCTATATGGATTAACAAACTCAAACTCTCTATACTCGTCTTTTTGTTTTTCTAAAATATCTCTTTGTATAGCTTGTTCTGCTCTGTAAGCAGCTACTTGTTCTTTTGCAAACTCCATTGATTCTCTAGCAATACGTCTTCTTGCTCTTCCTCCCATATTTATATATATTTAAAAGTTTCATAAGCTGGTGCTGTTTTATCTATTGTCCAGCTTAATTTATTGTGAATATTTTCCATGTGTACATTTCCGCAAACAGTAAATATAAACTTTATACCTTCTTGTTTTGCTTGTCTTTCTATGTTAAGTATTAATTGTTCTATAATACTTCTCCTATCTTTTTGTCTGTAGTTAGGATTTGAAACTACATAAGTTAAATAACCAACTGGCGCGTGTTTGTCAATAAACAAAAACCCAGCGGCTATCATTTCTTTTTCTTTGCCAATTATATAGCAATAATTATCGTGTGGTAAGTATTCTCTTTCTATCGCTCCTTTATCACCCCACCACCAGTCCCACCATTGCGAGACTAAATTGTAATCCGAGTTGTTAAAACTACGGAATATTATTTCATTATTCATTTGATTTAATTTATAAAATAATAGTTACACTTTTTAATGTTATTTTACACTACGAAGCTATTATGAGTTTTTCGTAGTCAAAATATAAAGTTCTATTTCTAACTGACATTTCGTTTACTTTTATTTTACCACTTACCGTAAAAACTCTACCAGCGTTTTTAAAAGTTAAACCTTGACCATTTTGTAGTATGTGATTACCAGGGGTTAAAGTAATTGTGTTACTAGAAATGTTTGTAACAACAGGCGTTGTAACACCAGAGTTTAAGTTAACACCATGAACAGTACTAACATCGTCGCGTATGCCAACAGCGCTAGTAACATCAAAAGTACTTAACGGATCAGTGCCATTAGCGTCTGTATCGTTTACTGTAGTTGTTACATCTGCTAATTCTATTTTTAAATCGCTAAGTTCTAGATCTACACCTGATATTTTCTTAATATTACTTAAGCCATAAGCGTAAACTTTATGGTTTGTATTTCTGATAGTAGCAGGTTGTGCAGAGTTAAAAGTTACAACACCACCTTGTAAATTTATCAAACCATTTAACATAGTAGGTTTTAAACCTAAAGTGTCAAAAGCTGGTACATCGTGATTAACTATAACATAATCTTCTTCATTAATACTACCATCTGGATTTGTAATTTCTCTTTGTAAAGTTGTAGTGTCATAATAAGACTGTATTAAAGTGCCAGCACCAATACTAGCTCCAAAAGCTTGCATACCAGAAGTTAAAGCATTTAAATTAGTAAAAGAGCTGTTTACTTGAAACCTATGATAAGTAATAGCGTCTGAAAAAGCTGTAGCATTAGTACCAGTAGCTGGAATTGTAACATTTTTATTTAAAGTAATAGTTGTTCCTGAAACACCAGTAACAATAACTGGTCCATCTAAGTCATTTATACCATCAAAACCAGCGCCGCTTATAGTGTTACCAACAATAACTGTTGCTCCTTCTGCAATATCAAAAGTATTGCTATTAGTTCTAGGTAGATTAGATATAGTTAAATCTGTATTTTCTGTAGAAACATTTACACCTGGTATGGCAAAATAAGGCTCTGTTAAAGATAAAATACCAAAAGCAGTTAAATCTCCTTCACCTGGCTGCTTTAGTATAACACCAGTTTTTGAAGACGATAGTGTTATTGTAAAAGAAAAAGGTAAAAAACCTGATGATGAACCAGATTCTAACGTAAACCTTGCAGACGTTGATGATGTGCCTGTAAAATCACTTGTTTCGTTTGGACCTAAAGCAGTAATTATTAAACTTTGACTTGGGTATTGATATAATATTCTTTGTAACAAAGAAGAGCTAGATCCTATCGTGCTGTTTATATCTACAGTGCCATCAGGAAATCTAGCATCAACATAAGGCAAGTGAAAAGTATCTAATTCGTTTTGCGCATATAAAAACAGTTCATATTTATCAGGACCATCAGACTCTGATGTAAAACTACTAGCAGGAAAATCTACTACAGCTTTAAAAACACCATTAACTATTTTTTTATTTTTTAATTTTTTTCTTGTTGAAGTAAAAGCTCTTGTGTTAAAATCATAAAAAGTAATAGCAGAACCTACTGTTCTCTGTACTTCTAAACTAAATATAGAGTTATTATCACCAATAATATTAATCTCTCTAGACTCACCATTATTATTTATGTACTTAGAGCCGTAATCAAAATTTTTTATTTCCATATTATTTGCTGCTTTCGTTTATTTGTGAACTAGTAGAAAATAACTCTGCTTTATTTTTTGCGCTATTTTTAAATGTTGCTTCTGCGTAATAACCCGTGACACCCGACTTGTTTATTAAAGGATCTTTTGTAAACAATACAAAATCACCTTGTTCAAATATTGGCGTAGGTGGGTTTGTGCTATTATCATGTTCTACTGTAATTCTATTTTTACCAATTGATTTTATAGGCAAGCTATATTGAACTAAGTTTGCGCTATCAATAACATCGCCGGGATCAATGTTAGAGGCTACAACATAGTAAATAGTATCAGTTAAAGACAAAGAAGTATTAATATCTTCATCAAACACTATAACAACTTCGTTTAAAGTTATAGTATTATTAAAATTATTTACTAGCATTGTGTCTTGAGATATTACACCTATGCCTTGCATTTGATTTGAACTATAGTCTATTTCAGTGTTATTACCTTTTATATAATTAAACCACTTACCTTCTTTTTCTATAAACTCATTTATAATTCCACTGTTTTTATCTGTAGATAAACTACTTAAATACCAACCAGGCTTATCTTCTAAATTATAATAACTATCATCTTCGTCTCTTACAGTGGCTTCTGTTGTTGCTGTTATTTTAGCTTGAGTACCTTCGTAGTTTATAGTTTCAAAGTTTTTAATAGAGCTAGGAGCGTCGTTAAATAATAAAGTTATTTCTGACTCGTTAGACACGCCGTAAAACTCATTTCTGTCTACATTTTCGTCGTGATGTAAATATATTTTACCTTTATTAAAACTATAATAATCACTTGAACAGCTTATGCTATTCTCTGGCGCGTAAGTTTTAAAGCTTGTCCAACCTCTAACATTTTCTTGAAAACTAACAGTTGTGCGATTTAAAGTTAAATTATATTGATCTTTCTTTTTATCGTAACCACCAATTAATAAATTAGAAGTTTTTAAATTATCTCTAAAATAGTCTTTCATGCCATGTAAAGATATTGGGCTTAAGCCATCTCTTGATAATCTCAAAACTACACCTCTTTGTTTGTCTGTAAAATAAGATCTATAGGCTTCTGCAACAAAAGACTCTGGATTTTTTGATATACCGTACTCGCCTACGTAAGGTACTGCTTGCCCAAAAACTCTTTCGTTAGATAATAACTGTATGTTGCCATCAGCGTTAAACAGAGCGTCTTTGTTAGATAATACTTTTAAAACTTTGTCTTCACAAAGAACTGTTAAATCAGAATCTCTAGTGTGAAGTTTTTGTATACTACCGTATGTAGGGTTTAAATCTTTTGTAATTTTTTCTGCTAAATTAAACTGATTTGTTTCATTAAAACTGTTTGATTTATTGTATATTCCAGAATATATTAAACTATTTTTTCTTTCGTCTTTTTTATATTCATCAAACTCTGTAGAAACTTTAACGCCAGGCGCTAACAACATTTTATTAAAACTATCTCTAACTCTATTAGACTCAACACCGTTGCCAAAAGAATAGCAGTTATGCCAGTCTAATTCATATTTAAAGTTGTGTGTATTAGGATTTATAGTAAACTCGTTACCAAGACCATTTACTAAATCTCCAATAGCGTCAATCTTAACATATATAACACTACCATCAGGTCTAGTTATTTTAAGATCGTCTCCTATGTTTATGTTTGCTTGTACGTTATATGACATATTAATTAAGTATCAAATCTATCTATTATGTAATTCGGTTGTAATCCAGGAGGCTCTACTGCCGCGTCGTTAGAAAGTGTAATTGTACCGTCAATAGAAACGCCAGTTATAGTAGTATTTAAAGGTATTGCATCGCTATTAGCATGTTCAATTATAGAGCCTACAGGTATTAAATTTTGCAAATTAGCAGCGTCTTCTGATATTGTATAATAGTCACTAGCTTCATAATATATATTTAACTGCTTGTCTTTTTTAGGCTCTGTTTCCCAAATAGCAGGACTAGACGGAAGCTCTGGACTTTCCTCTTCATCTACGTTTAAAAATTCTATTGTATAACCTAAAGGCATTACCCCTGTGTAAATCATAGATTCACCTCCAAGCCTAAACCAATTTAAATTTTTAGCAGAATTAGGAGACATACCATTCATATAATACTGTTTAAATATTAAATCATCAGCCGCAACAATATCACCAACTTTATTAACACCTGCGCTAGTCTGTAAATTTGTAAAAGCTCCACTATAACACCTTAACTTTACAGTATGTTTAGATGAGGTAGGATCAAAAGAAATTTCTGTAACAATTGGTTTTACAGTAATATCTCGCAAAGTACTTCCATCGTCTCTATACTTTTCTAGAACCATACCAACTTCTATGTTAGCATCATCTCCACCTGGCGTTGCACCAGTTATACTATCTAATGTTAAAGTAACAAGTCCACCAGTTTGAGCAAAAACAGCGTTAGCATCACTAGCTGCTATTTCTATTTCTAAACCACTAGTTATAGGACTACCTGGAGTTCCTACAGGGTTCCAGCTAAGCTCTTTGTTTAAATTTATTTTATAGTTTACAGAAAAGTTAGGTGCTTGATAAAAAGTAGGAGTTCTAAAATTATAAACAGGAGTGTCACCAGGTGAAACCCTAGTGTTTGCAGCTGTGTAACCTACTAAATCACTTGCACCGTAATTAAAATCATTTTGTATTAAGCCTGCTTGTCTAGCATGATGATTAATGTTGCTTGGTGGAGATTGATTAACGCCTTCGCATAAGTTATCTATATTAATTAAGTAATGAACTTGAACATCTGTTATAGTGTAAACTTCTCCACTTGGATCTTCTTTAAATCTAAATTGACTACCTGCTGATATTTTTTCTATAAAAGAGCCTTGTGTTATTCCAAAAGTAGTATGATTAACTAAATCAAAAAACTTATTATCATAATAAGGGTAAGTACCGTCTGCCCAACCATCTGTAACTTGTGGCTCAATACCACCAAAAGAAAGGTTTAATATAGCAGAGTTAGTACTATTAAAATTAGTAACTGCAGTTCTAGTTTTCCAAGGGTCATGAACTGTGTCACTATTTGGTATTGGATAAGACGTGCTTACTTCAAATCCAGTATAATAAGGATATGTATAGGAAAATTTAGAGCTGTTAAGATACCAAACATCTTCAAACTTAGCGTTAGCTCTATCGTTTTCTAAATGCAAAGTTTCAACTCTATCACTAGAAGCAGCATCTGGATCTACAGCGGTGTTAAGACCTCTAAAGTAAGATCTTAAACCTGCAACATTACCCGCGCCTTTTGCACTATAATTAGTTAAACCACTACTATTTGAGTCATAATCAATATCACCGTAAGCTTGTATAACTCTAAATTGAGATTCAAAATAAGCATTTAAATCACCATTAGCGTTGCCAGATGGCTCTGTTGTTGAATCGTCTAAAAAAGGATAAAGAGCAGAAACGCCATCGTAATCAGTATAATCATCAAACGCAGTGTTCAAACCCCAATGATGTTGGCCGTTACCAAGACCAGCGCCATGATGGCCAGGCGTATTAAATCTATCATCAGTAACTGACTCTAAGAAATATATTTTTTTATTTGTAGCCTCGCTTGTAGTGTAGTTTATTTCAGAATCATCTATTATTGTAGAAGTTACAAATTGATTATAGTGTTCATCTCTAAGTATTTTTACAAAAAATCTACCTTCAAACCTAGCAGAGTTTTCTATTTTTTCTTTAAATATTATAAAGTTAGTACCGTCTATTACACCGGCGCTATGATCTTCAACTTGACTTATGTTAAATTGTGCAATGTCGCTTCCAAAACTACCTTCTACAGAAAAATGAAGTTTTATTGGTGAGCTAGTTGTTTTTTCTATATTAAAAACTTTATATTTATTTGAAGATGCTTGTGCTGTGGCAATATTTGTTTGCGCAAGTCTAATAAAATAATCTTCATCTAAACTTTTAGAGTTAAAAAGTTCTACTAATTGTGATAAAGCACTGTTGTTATATTTAGAGTAATTAACACTAAAAGTATTACCAGTTTTAAAAGGTGCTTCGCTTGTAAACAAAGGACTAACAGTCGAGTGGCGCTTTTGACTTATCAGCATGCTAGTTGCTTTTATAAATTTTGGCGCTTCATTTTGTATGTCAATTACTTTATATTTATTTTTAGTAGTTAAATCTACTTTATTTGTTTCAATACCTTTTTTCAAAAATAAGTAATCGTCAATATCTATTTTATTTCTATCAGAAGAAGGAAAAGCTAACCAAACATTACCGTCTTCAGCATCATACCAACGATCCATAGCCAGATTAAAATAATCTCCACCAATATCTTTTACATAAAACTTAAAATACTTAGCATTGACAGGGTGCCCATCGCTATTTATTTTTACATGAATATTATTTGTTTCTCTAGCAGAAAGTAATTGTACTTCTTCTGTTGCAAGCGAATTTGACAAAACAGGTGTTTGTCTACCATACTCATCACTATAAACAACACCTACTTGATAGTCTCTTGACGATTTTACCGAAGGCAAACCAGAATTACTAGAGTTTTCTTTTGAGTTTATTTTAGTTTCTAAATCTATTTTAAAATCTTCATTTTGCCCTGTGTTTGAATTATATTTTTCTAAGTCATAGTTTTGTTGGTAGTTACCATAGACTATTCTATTTCCTATTACCTCTTGTGCTTTTGCTTTTATAGGTACGTTGTCAAAAGATCTTAACAGTTGGTTTTCTGGTAAAATGTTTTTTACAGTATTAGTTTCTATTTTATAATTAAATATACCATCTTTAGTTTTCAAAGTGTCTACTACGTAGACGGCTGGAGAATCATCTTCTTTATATAATATATCTATAGCAACTACATCATCAGGCATGTTACTGTCTAAGTTTTGAACAACTATATCTTTTATAGTGTTTTCCATACCTAAATTATAACCTTCTATTGCATTATACCTAAAAGTACTAGGCGAAAATATAGCATTGCTAAAAGGTGAAAAGAAAGAGTACTCTCCGTCTTTATATTTATATCTGTAAGCTATTCTAGAAAATTTATCACTAAACACATTGTCAAAATCTTCGTATATATCTATAGCATAGTTTAAACTAGTTTCACCTGCAGGTACACTTGGTGGTGTTCCCGATATAGATGTTAATTCTATTTGTACTTTAGCTAATTGAGAATCTATTCTAGTAATAGAAGGGTTTTTAACTATACCGTTAAACAAATTTCCAGCAGAATTTGAAACATCGTTGCTAGCTTCGAAAAGAAGAGAGTTTGCGTAATTAGCAAAGTTAACATTAGTATATTGATCACCGTCTACAGTGTATGTATAAACACCAACGTCAGTATTAGTTAAATCAGCAAACTGTTCTAATATTACATATTCATTAGTGCCTGTAGTATTGTCAAAAAAGAATACTTTTAAATCCCCTGCTAAACTACCATTATATTGAGCTAGCTCAAAAGATATTTCGTATTTTTTATTGTTAAGTATTTCTTTACCGCTAACACCGTCGTGAGTTCTAAAAACTAGTTTTTGATTATCTAAACCTGTTCCCGAATCAAAAGAATATTCTATGTCTTGTGTTATAGTAGCCCAAGCTGAACCACTTGGAACTATAGACGTTTGCACTACATTAAATAGTTCATCAGAGTTAGAAAACTCATTATGTTCCCAGTTAGTAATAAAGCCTTTTAAATCATATCTTTGTAATGGTATTGAAGGTGGAGTACCGTTAGGATCAAAAGCTTTTAGTATAACGTTAGTTCCTTCTTTCCAGTTTAAAGTAAAATTATTACTAAAGTTAACGTCTGTTTCTATTATAGTTTCGAAAGTGTCACCAACGCTTAAAGTTCCAAAATCATAAATAATACCTCTTGAAGAGTTTATTAAAGTGTGAGGATTTGATAAATTATTAGCTATATTTATATAACCAGTATTTGCAAGGTTAGGATCTCTAAAGTAATTATATTGTATTTTTGGAGCGTTTAATGGAGCTTTTTTAATTACAGTAATATGCTCTTCTTTTGCTGGTACAAGTATTCCGCTGTAATCTTCTATAGTAGTTAAACTATTACCATCAACGGTATTTTCTTTTGATCTTTGTATGTTTATTTTTTTTGGCTCGTTAGTACCATCAGTAAAAAATAAAAGATCATTTATTATATTTATACCTGTTATTTTACTATCACTAAATTTTAAAACACTATTATTTATATCTACAAAAACAGGGTTTATTGCGTTATTTACTTTGTCATATTCTAATATTCTACTTGCTTGCGTTGTAGTAGTTATAGTAATATCATCTATTTCAGCTTGTACGTCTTTATCAAAATAAATTCTAAATTGAATTTGACCAGTCCCTTCAGCTACAAAAGTATCTGTTACACTTACAAAGCTACCACTTTTTTCATCAGAATATCCATACTGTCGAAACTGGGCATTAGGTCCAGGTTTAAAATAAAAATTAGTTGCCCCGTTATTAACACTATGTGTTATATATTTTCTTCTGTAAGATATTGTGTACTCAACTCCTTGAACAACGTCTACTAACTGTCTAAGAGAAGCATTAGTACCGTTGTTAGCTCCTCTTACGGCAACTCCGCCAACAATTGTAATACCATGATCTGTTTGAGGATTTGTTACGCCTTGACTATAAGTTAAACCAGTACCGTCAGCTACAATAAACCATTTATCATCTTCTACCCAATTAGGGCTACCAGGATTTAAGTTGTAGTCTTCTTGAGTATAAACAACAAAACCATCAGGGTCTTCAAGATCACCGTTAGACAAGCCTGCGCCAAGGACAGAGTTACCTTTTAAAAACCAATATATTGCATCGTTTTTTTCGTCAGCAATACTACCTAAGCAAGTTGTGTTATCAGGTAAATAAGTCAAATCTTCTACTAAGCTATTACCAAGAATATTTTGCACAGAACCAACCTCAGAATCGTCTGAAGTAGAAACTTGAATATTTACAGCATGTCTGTACTCACCGTTTTGAACAAGTCTTTCGTCAAGATCTTTGTTCATTTTACCGGTGGTAAAATTATGTTTAATCTCCGGCATATTATTTTATTATCTTAGATTTATTTCTAAATGTTTGTATTATTTGTTCTAACTTAATATTAGATAATCTTAGTTTTGCGTTTCTTCTTGTAGCTCTTTTTTCTTGTTTATATCTTCTTATAGCATACTCTGGAACACCAGTTCTACCAGACATAATATCACAAAGCATGTGTTTGTACATTGCTTCTTCGGCAAACTTATGAACTTGCATCTCACCTTCTGTGCCTACGCCATCACTAATATAATCTAAAATTATATTCCTTCCAGCAACGTTAGAGCTAAAGTTTATGTACCCTTGTAAGTTGTCTATATAAAAAGATCCGTTTATTTGAGCGTGAGAAGGTTCTAATCCATATCTCTGGCCTGTATTTAAATTGTTAAATCTTGGGTCATCGTAATCATATTCTGTTACAATGTTTTCAGCAGGTGTGTTAGATTTATAATTACCCCAAGTGTTAGAGTCTTTAGTTAAAGAATTTGCGTGACTTAAAGTACTTGGCGGTACTACGTTTTTAAGAGTTATAGAGTTAACTTGATTTAAAAATGTGTACTCTATAGGAAAAACAGGCGTTGTAGTACCTGGCACTCCTAAAACTTGGTTAGTAGCATCTCTTTCTGCAGTATTAACTTCAACTCTACTTATAATCATAAAGTAAAGATATTCATGAGCACTAACATCTATAGTAGCTTCTTTTTCTGTAGAAGCAGCTGTACCGTCAAACTCTATAAAACCAACATCAGGATTATTAACGTTTCTACTAATAAAGTATGGATTAAACAGCGGGTGTTGTGGTTGCGAAACGTAAGAAGGACCAACTGTTCTTGAGTTTGCCATACCTTGTAACTGTTTAGTGTAAGCGTCATTTCCATATTCATCTATACCTCTATCTATTGTTTGCAAACCTATAATTACTTTACCATCTGGAACAGCTACACTGTGTGGACCACTTCCGTCATTTAAAAATACACTTACATTTGCGCCTAAGTCTATAAAATCTATAGTTCTTACATCTACTTCTTGCCAAACGCATAAAACTCTACCGTCGTACCCAGTCAGACCTTGACCAACATTTACAGGATTAGAAGCATGTTTAAACTGTAAAGAGTTAGTAGGGTTAGCCGTATTTAAAAGGTTTTGAGCACTGTCTTGAAATATTTTAAAACCACCACCAAACATACGAGCTAAAGAACTATTACCATTAGCACCTGCAGCAGTATTAGCTGGATCAGATCCTATAGCTCTAGATATAGATGTTCTAGACCAATTAGGGTTTAATACTCCAGAAGCGTCTTCAAAATTAGGATCTGCTATTAGCTCTGCGTCTTCTGCAAAAGAATATTTACCATCTTCATCTTGTAATATTGTAAACGGATTTGAAGTATGCTTTGTTTCATATATCGGATGTTTGATACCAGAAGCATCGGTAAAATATACACCAGTATAATTAACATAATCTTGTGGTAATATCATTTTTAAACTAGGTGGTAAAGTTATTTCTTGAGACTTTATAGATTTAAAAGTATCAAATGATAATTCTTGCAAAGCCCTCATTGCATGAAAAGCAACGTCAGCTCTTCTAATTCTAGGTATTATTTTATCTTGTCCAACATAAGATATTTGAAACTGATTTATTATATCGTCTAAAGATACAAACTGATAATTACCATAATTATTACCTTCGTAATAAGCTTGATTTGTTTCGTTAATTAATGCCATTTATTTATTGTTTTTCTTGTTGTATAATAGCGCCTTGTGATTGCGCGGCAAACTGTGATAGTTGAGGTTTTTCTATAGCAACACCAGCCATGAACAATACTCTATAAACTAATTCTGACTCATCTGATGGATGTAGTTCAAAATTAGTAGAGTTAGGCCCGTCGTAAAAAGGTTTTTGATTAATTATTTTGTATGCCCAGTTAGGCTTTTTAGGAAACCTTGTATAACTAATTCTAACTTGATCGATTAGTGGATCACGGCTAGGGTGAGGTAAAATTACTATGTTTTGTCCTTTTAAAGTGTGTGGACCAGTTGGTGTACCAATAGTTCCAACAGTTCCAGATCTTCTGTATACAGGTCTTTTTTTAGAGTGCGTAGAAAGAGCAGTGTTGTATATACTCATTTCTTGTAAACGACTTTGTTCTGCAACAACAGCTTTGTCGCTTTCTAAATACTTTACAGTAACTCTATTTAAGCGATATAAATCTGTAATTTGATCTGCTAAATCTACTAAGCCATCATCATTTACAAGCGTGATATTTGTTTCAAAATCTGTAAATAAACTTACTTTGTCTTCCAAATAATCTACCATATCAGCATAATTTGAAGTGTTACCAGGTATTCTTTTAAATTGATTTAAATCATAAAAATACTGTTCAAATATTTCTTTTTGTGCTTGATCAGCAAATAAGTTAAATTCTTGAGGTGTTATATAGCCTCTTTTTTCTTTATTAGCTATTGCTAATACTTTTTGATATACTGTATTTATATTTACTGCCATATTTTTTTATTGTAGTATTGTAACCACCCCGAAGAGTGGTTACTCTACTAGGTTGTTACGAATTTAATCGTTTTTCTATATTTGCATATATTTCCATACCTTCATCAGTTTTAAACCAATGTGCTAAAGCAGTGTATGGATGCTCGTCAAATGGCACTGTCATTATAGGCCTGTTGTTTGAAGCC
>Ga0098043_1000253_pt1 | contig 18472 bp, 11 predicted proteins | sample 9B_taG_FD_92581 | JGI IMG/M metagenome (GOLD analysis project Ga0098043, IMG submission 92581) | Marine viral communities from the Subarctic Pacific Ocean - 9B_ETSP_OMZ_AT15188_CsCl metaG | ecosystem: Environmental > Aquatic > Marine > Oceanic | place: Subarctic Pacific Ocean | collected 2015-01-10 | reverse complement strand
TCTGGATTTGGACAAGGTAAAGATCAACAACTTCAAGCAACTGAACAATAATGGCAATATCAAGAAAACCTTTAGATGTAGATAATTATTCCGCTTTAGATGGTGGAACAGGATTAGCTATACCAGGATATTATAGTAGAGTGCATCTTAATGATATAATAAATAATTTTATTATTGCATATGTAGGTGATGGAAAAGTTTTAACAAAAGTTCCTAGATATGAAGTAGCTTTTTGGGCTCAAAGATCAGTACAAGAATTTAGTTATGATATATTTCATTCAGAAAAAACCATTGAAGTTGAATTAAGCAGTACTTTACAGATGTCGTTGCCATCAGATTATGTAAATTATGTTAGTATTTCATTTACAGATTCTTTTGGTAATTTAAGAACTTTACAACCTAGTAGAACAACAAAACCTACTAAAGCTGTAGCACAAGATAACGAATATAAATATTTATATGATAGTGAAGGAAACGTAGTTTTTAGAGAAACATCTGACACATTATCACGTTATCAAAAAGTTGATAGAATAATTAGAGCTGAAGACGCGCAAAATTACTATGATGGATATTATGATAATGACGACTATAGCTATTTTGGAAGAAGATATGGAATAGAGCCTGAAAGACAAAACTTTAATGGAAGTTATGTTTTAGATTTAGAAGCTGGTAAAATATTTTTTGATTCAGCTTTTGAACAAGGATCTATAATAACATTAAGATATATATCAGACGGTTTAGGAAATAATGGAGATTTTGATAATGTTTTTGTTCCTAAATTAGCAGAAGATGCTGTTTATGCAAACATATTATATAATTTAGCTAAATTAAGACCCGTAAGTGCGGGTGCCGCTCCCTTATATAAAAAAGAAGCAAGTGCTAAAATGCGTAATGCTAAAATTAGACTTTCTAATATGAAAGTTGAAGAAATAGCACAAGTATTAAGAGGTAAATCTAAATGGATTAAACATTAAAATATGCCAGAAATTAAAAGGCTATTCAATGCAAGCCGAATGAATCGAGACCAGGATGACAGACTTGTTCAACCTGGCGAATACCGTGAGGCTTTAAACATAAATGTAAGTAAATCAGAAGGCTCCGATATGGGGGCGGTTGAAAATCTTTTAGGTAATAAAGAAATAGTGACTACAAACATTACTAATGCTAAAGTTATTGGTAGCCTCCGCGATAATGGTAATGAAAAAATATATTATTTTATTACCAATAATGACAGCTATGATCATTCAAATAGTAGTTCAAAACAACATCAGATAATTGAATATGATCAAAAAGCAAATAAATCCATAGTTTTAGTAAATAGTAATTCTTTAAATTTTCATACTGAATTTCCTATAACAGGTGTAAATCTTGTGGACACACTATTATTTTTTACAGATGATAGAAATTATCCTAGAAAAATAAATGTAGATACCGCAAGAAATGAACCTGGTAAATATAATTCAGCATCGGATATAGATAATCTTATATCTGTAGCTAAATTTGCGCCATATGAAGCTGCTGATATATTAGCATTATCAAACACTGATGAAACAGGTTCAGTAATTACTTCTAATTTTTTAGAAAATAAATTAATAAGATTTTCATATCGTTATCAATTTGATGACGGTGAATATAGTGTATTAGCGCCATTTACACCTATTTGTTTTTCAAGATTAGGTAACCCTGATGCTATAAGCACAAGTAGTATTGCTGATTTTGGCGAAATTGAAACATTTGTAAATGCTGTAAAATCTGTGCAGCTGGCGGTATCAATACCAACAGGATATGGTATTACTGGTGTAGAATTAATATATAAAGAAACAGGATCATCAACGTTATATGTTGTAGAAGATAAAACAGTTACTACAGAATCTTCAGTAAACTTTTTTTACAAATCACAAGATCCTTTTAAAACATTACCAGGAGATCAATTAACAAGAGTATCAGATGCAGTACCAATAAAAGCTAAATCACAAGAATTAGGTGGCGGAAGGCTTATATATGGTAATTTTTTACAAAATTTTGATATACCAGATATTTCATTTAGTGTTTCAAGAACAGGTGAAACGTCTGCTAGGTATGCAACATTAGATACTTCTATGTCTGTAAAATCTAGGCGCACATACCAAGTTGGTATTGTATTAGCAGATAAGTTTGGTAGGCAATCGCCTGTAATATTATCTTCTACAGGCAATGATACGGTATTTATAGATGCTACAGCAGGAAATGCAAGCAGCACTAATGTTTTTAATGCATTAAGAGTATCTTTTTCATCAGCTGCCGTATCAACATTAAAAGCTCTTGGTTGGGCTTATTCATATAAAATAGTTGTAAAACAAAGAGAGCAAGAATATTATAATTGGATTTCTGTTCTTACTGGTGCAAACGTCATTGCAAGATTAGGGGATAGTATAAATAAAGTACCTAGAGATCAAACTGCTGTAATACCACCAAGCACAAGCAGTACAATATCGCCTTGTGATGTTTCTGTATATCCTAAAATACTAAATGGTACTAATCAAATAACGTCTAGTCTAACAAAAGTACAATCAATTAATAATCCTGCAGGTACAGCTAATGTACCTACTGTAACAGACGCGGGTGCTTCAGTAACATCTGGTGTTTCTGTATATGAAACAGAACCTGTTGAATCAGATTTAGATATATTTTTTGAAACATCTACAGGCGGTGAAATAGAAGATTTAGCTAATACAGGGGCAACTATTGATGTTAGATTTTTTAATTGTTATTTATTAAATTTTACAGCGGGTACGCATATAGAAGTAAATAGATTAAGGGCTGGTTTTAATGAAAAAGCCTTTGATGTAGGAGTCAGGGCTTATGTTGTAAAAGAAAATTTTGCTGAAGAAAGAAGATTTAATACACTTATACATTCTAGCGGTTTATTTAATTCAAGAACTAATGTTAATTATATAAATCAATTTAACGAAGCTGAAGGCGGGTTAACTATTTCTTTAGATCCTCAAGATGGATCTATACAAAAGCTTTATGCTGATGATACACAAATAGTAATTTTTCAAGAAGATAAACTATCTAGATCACCTATAAATAAAGATTTTATATATTCAGCTGAAGGTGGTGCGGTACCTGTAACTAGTAATACACAGTTTTTAGGTACTATAGCTCCATATGCAGGTGATTTTGGTATATCAAAAGATCCTCAATCTTTTGCATCTTACGGTTATGCAAGATATTTTACAGATAAAAATAGAGGATCTGTATTAAGATTATCTCAAAATGGTATTGTTGAAATATCTAATTCAGGTATGGGTGACTTTTTTAGAGATTCATTAAGTAATTCTAAAGAAATTATAGGGTCTTATGATGAATACCACGGATTATATAATTTAACAATTATAGGAGATTGCTATAGTAGTAAAACTGATACAAACGTAGCTACTGCATCTGATGACTATTTTACAATATCATTTGATGAAAATGCTAAAGGATGGCCTAGTTTTAAATCATTTAAACAAGAAAATGGTTTAAGTTTAAATAATAAATATTATACTTTTAGTTCTGGTAAATTATATGAGCATAATTCAGAGGAAGTAAATAGGAATAGTTTTTATGGGGCAACATCTGCAGATTCTTATATAGAACCTATATTAAATGATAGTCCCTCTCTTGTTAAAACATTTAACAATATAAGTTATGAAGGTACGTCCGGTTGGGAATTAGATTTTTTAAGAACTGATTTAACGGACATTGGAACTATACCTACTACTACTAATTGTTTTGACATTTCGTTACAAATTACGAGAGCTAACACTAATGTTGGTGCTAATACGTTAATAACAGGCGAAAGGGTTGCAAAAGCTAAGCAAGGAGAAACAGTTACTTGGGCTGTATTTGTAGAACCAAAAAACGCTAATTTTAAATTTAATTCAGTATCTGATGTTACCTTAACTTATTCAGGTTCTCAAACTATTAATATAACAAACCCAACAGTTATTGTTGATGGTAAGTTGGTATTTAATATAAGTTATACTGTTGGCACATCAAATCAAATAATTGAACTAGCTGTTGGTGGTACAGGTGCATCTCTTGCATTTACTGTAGCACTTCTTAGTATAAGTGTAGGTGATTCTGTTTCAGATGCATCAGTTAGCCCGACTCTTGCAGAATTGGCTTCAGGGGCAACATCACAAAACATAATAATAGCACCTACAAATACACATTTTATAAACCCTTACAATATTGTAGTAGGCACGGGCTCATTAAACGCCTTAAATGCAGCAGCTATAACAGGTACTGAAACAATACCGGTCAAAGTTGTGGCTTATGCGGGTGCTGGTAATAAATATACATTAGATGGTATAAGACAGGACAGTATTGCGCTTACTATTGGAAAAACATATAAATTTGATCAATCTGATAGTTCTAATGCAGGGGGTGGAGGGCATGGAATAAGATTTAGCACAACGCCTAATGGTACTTGGAACGGAGGTCTTGAATATACTGATGGGGTAACAGTAATAGGTACTGCTGGTCAAGCTGGTTCTTATACTCAAATAGTTGTAAGTTCATCTACTACTAGCCCATTATATTATTATTGTGTAAATCACTCAGGCATGGGGGGTAATATTATTACAACAACTTTACCATACACGAGACAGAATAATCAAATAACTTATAATGTTCCAGTTACAATGCCTTCCTCCCCTACTAATGAAAATATGACTTTTTCAGGTAGTGCTACAGCATTATATAATTTAACATGGGCTACTCCTTCTACAGGTACTTTAACTCTTCCTTCAGGAACATCAGTTGGTAATGCTTACACAATAAGTCCATATGTTGCTGAAAGCCAACGTACTGCTGTTATTAAAATGTTAGTTTCAGGAACAACTAAGGTTATGTTACCAAGTTCATTTGCTGTTTCTTATAATGTAGAAGATACAACTATAACTGAAATAACCGGCTTTACAACAGCTTATACACAAGATTATTATCAGGCACAAATTGTATTACCTAAAATATATGAAAATACAACAGCTACCGCAACAATAACAGGTGCTGGCGAAGTAACAGCGGCTATGGGAACTATAGCTAGCTCTCATACTTTTAACGCAAGTAGTAATAGTAATTTAGTTATAGGTGATGTAGCTAGTGAAAAAGCTAATATAGTTATTAAAGCAACACCTAATCAAAATTGGATATATTTATCTGCTGCTACAACACAAGGAACAGCTGTAACACCAACAAGTTCAAATGTTGTTATAGTTGACCCTGACGATATTAATATATATGGAGGTAATTATCCTTTTGCAATTAATGTTGCTGATAATACAACTGGAAGTTCTAGAACGGGTACAGTTATAATTGAAAAATATAATACTAGAGTTACAGGTGTAAGCTCGCATACAATAAATATAACACAAAATGCATAATGAGTACAATAATAACATTTCCGTTTCAAGAAAAAGAAGGTAAATATTTTACTCCAATAGTATCACAACAAACAGTATATACTAGTAATGCTGGTGCTATTTCAGCCAATTCAACTAAATTAGTTTCTGGCGTAAAAGGGGTTTTTATGAAAGTAAGATTAAAACTTACTGGTACTAATGCACAAACACAAAAAGAATTATATGCAATTAATTCTGAATCAGTTTATTCATCAAATTAAATTATATGAAATTACAAGTAAGAAAATTACAAGAATCTGACTGGGACTTTTTACCGTCCTGGTGGGAAGCTTATAAACAAGAGCCAATACCAAGAGACTTTTTACCTGGTGCTTTTCAGGTTAATTGTCAATGTAATGGTGAAGTTGAAAAAAGAGAAGGCTTAGGTGGCTTTATGGTTTGCAAAGGAAATGATTCTATTGCTGCTATGTGGCTATATATGACAAATAGTAAAACTGCAATTCCAGCTGTAGTAATTAGCGATAAATCGTATAAAGATACTGACAGAAGTGATGCATTGCAACTTTTATTAGATTTTACAACAGATTTTGCTGAAGACTTAGGCTATAAATATGCTTTTGCATGGGCAAAACCTGGTGTGTTATTAGATAAATATAAAAATGCAGAATATACGGTTGATAAAACACCGTCATATGAATTAATACTAAAATACTAATGGGAAAAATTATAGGTGCAGTTGGTTCTTTGTTCGGCGGTAGAGCAAGAAGACGCGAACAAAGAGCTGCAGATAAAGAATATCAACAAGCGAGAGATAATTTTAGAAATTTTAATACTAGAAATTTTGGAGATGAAGCACAATTTTCTAGTTTAGGTGCTGATGACGCTCGTGGGTTTGACGCTATAACAGGCCAAGCCGGCACATTAGGACCTGCTGGTCAAGCAGACCTAGCCACATTAGCAGACGCACAGGGTTATGATTCGCAGGGTTATGATGCTACGGGTTATAGTGCTGCTCAAACAGATGCGGGTCAATTGCTTAGAGGCGAAGATGCAGGGCTTACTAATACAATGCGTAATTTGCAGGTATCTACTGCTGGCGCCGAAATGGCCGCACAAGAAGCAGATCAAGCATTAGCGGCATCACAGGATCTTGCTGCACAAGCAGGCACTGGTGCGGGAGGTGCTACAGCACTAGCTGCGCAAGCTGCTAAATCAAAAGCGGGAATTTCAGCAGATATAGATAGACAAGTAAAAGCTAATGAGCAGCTTAGAGCTCAGGGTGAATCAGAATTACAAAGATCTCAACTTGCACAAGAAAATTTAGCTTCAAATTTTGATTTAGGACAACAACAATATAATGTTGGCCAAGATAACCAAGCAAGACAATTTACAGCTCAAGCTCAAAATAGAGCTGCTGAATTTGGTGCTGATGCCGCTAATCAAGCCGCTAGATTTGGTGCTGATGCTCAAAATACTTTTGCTAGAGATAGATTTACACAAGCAAATCAAATGGCACAATTTAATGTTGAACAAGGAAATCAATTTGCTTTACAACAATTTGGTGCAGATAATCAATTTGGTTTAGCTAATATGGATGCACAAAATAGAGCTGCTGAGTTTGGTTCTAATGCAGCAAACCAATTTGCATTACAAAATCAAAGATCAGCAAATACATTTTCGCTCGGTAAAGCGGGACTACAGTTTGCGGGTCAAGATAGGCAATATGCACAACAAGGTGATCTTTTATCGCTTGCTAATTTGAGAAAAAATAAAGCGGATCAAGCAAGGCAACAAGCAACCGGTGCTTTATTAGGGGGTATAGGGCAATTAGTGAATCCTTTAGGAAGTAAAATTGGTGAATTATTGGGAAAAAAATGAAAAATACTAAAAAAAGCCCTTTAACAAGACCGGGAATGATTGCCCAGAAATTAGGATTTGGCCGAGTGCCAGATACTATAGACCAACCTTTTGATTATGGAGCCGTTGCTAAAGATATTGATGAAAGTATATCCGTTGGTAGAGAGCGAAGAAGACAAAATGAAATAGACAAAAGAAGAAGAGCTACTTATGGTTTTATGCAAGCTAAGCAAGCGCAAGGCTTAATGATACCTTCAGATAGCGGATATGCTGCTATAGATAGCTATGCTGCAGGCGTAAGTAGAGATTTAGCAGATAGAGGTTCTCAATTAGTTACAGATCTTGAAAACGGAAGAATATCAAGTGCTGAATTTGGTAGACTATATGGTACATTACAAAATCAAGTTGGCCAAGTAAAGCCTTTGCTCGAAGGTTTACAAAGTGCTTTTGCTACATATGCAACTGATAATGCACAAGGTGTTATATCAAATGCTAACGGTAAAGAAAATGAAGCATTTTTTCAAGCAGGTATTGAAGGTAAAGGAAGGTTAGAACTAGATGAAAACGGTGTTGTTGTTTTTGTAGGTGAAAGTGCTGATGGACCTTTTAGTATTCCAGCCACTCAATTAGCTAAAATGCCAAGGCCTATTAAAAAAGTTGATAGCTTTGCTTCTTTAACAAAAGCTACAGCTACTACACTGGGTACACCCACAGAGCAATTTGCTATTGATCCTGTAACTGGTAAACCTACAGATAAAGCTATTATGGCTAGTGTGCCTGTAGACCTTAGAAATACAGAATTTTCAACCGCAGTAAGATCAAGTTTTGATGCTTTTTTAGATACTAACGGTATGAACGGTTTAAAATCTTTAGCAGTAGATCACGGTGGTTTTACATATGATGAGATGGAAGAAATGTCTAATAGTGGTCAGTATCAACCAACAATGGAAGACTTCACAGCAAATGAACTTAATGAGGTTCCGGGCATTGAAGAGCTGGCTAATGAAACTTTTGCTAACAAATTAGAGTTTGAAATGGAAAAGTTATGGATAGCAAATACGGCTGCACAAACTGTAGATAAACAGATAACGCATTGGAAGCAAAGAGAATACGATTTACAAATGGCCAAAATTGCTGCGCAAGATAGAGCAAATAGAGCTAGAGTACAAGCTGGATTAACTGCAGGTGAAAGGAATCAACAACGACAAACTAGAATGTTACAAGAACTTCCTGCTCCCACAAAAGATAATTATAGCACATGGTTAGCTAAAGTTCCTAATTTAAACTTTGATATTGATGAAACAGAAGATGGTAGATTAGCTGTATTTGCAAAAGGAGAAGATACAGTTAAAGAAGTAATAGATGATAGAATAGTTAATGATCCTACCTTATTTGCTCAATATATAGCGGCTAAATTCTTTGGATTACCTGTAACAGCTGGTACATTTAATTATTCACCTGTTAAAAAAGCAGGCCCTTTAAGTAAAGTTAGAAAATTTTTTAATATATAAATATGGCAGGACATACTGATTTTGAAGTTGGCCAATATTATACACCTATTGATCCTCTTGAAGAACAACAACAAGGAGCTGGTTTTTTTGAAGGATTACTTGATAGTGTTAATCAATATTATACTTTAGGCGGTAATGTTGAAGAACTTTTTGATTTATTAGATGCTGATTTAGCCGATGAAAAATTAGACGAAGGTATAAAAGCATTGGAAGAACAGCGTGATTCAGGCGCTGCTACACAAGCTATGCTTAATTATCAAAGAGAAGTTGAAAAACAAGGTGGCGGTTTTTTAGGTGCTCTTAAGGCTGCTATTTCTAGTCCAGATTATGCTTTAACTGCTTTGCAGGTAAATTTAGGTAGTTTAGCTGGATCTTTTAGAACAGCAGGAGAAGTTTTAACAGGTGGTGAAGAAGTTGCTGGTAGATTAGCTACGGGAGCAGGTGTTGGCGCTGGAGTAGGTTTTGCCGCTGGAACTGCTCTTGGTACCGGAATAGGGGGACCTATAGGAGCTGCTTTAGGTGGATTTGCGGGAACCGCCACAGGTGCTACAAGAGGTGCATATGCCGCAACAAGTGGTATGATGGAAGGTGCAGGTAAAATTGCAGAAGAAATAATGAAATATACCAATGGTGATTTATCAAAAGAATCTGTAAGAGCCGTGCTTGAAGATCCTGAAAAACTTAGAGATATAAAATCTAAAGTTGTAGGTAGAGGCCTTTCTGTGGCTGCGGCTGATTTTGCTTTTATGGGATTAGGTAAAGGGGCTGGTACTATGGCAACTCGATCTGCATCTAAAATGGGTAGAAGAGTTGGAGCAGTTGCTGGTGAATTTGTGGGTGAAGGAATAGGTGGTGCTGTTGGTGAAGCAACAGCTCAAGTTGCTGCTGATGAAGAATATAATCCTACAGATATTGTATTAGAAGCTAGTGGTGGAATAGGAGCGGGATTAACTACAGTAGCTTCGGCTTTTGATAAAAGTTATGTTTTAAATAAACAACCTTTGACAAAAAATCAATTTTTAGATCAGGTAAATGAAATGAACGACGAAGATGTTGCTACAGCAGAAATATTTACGCCTGATAAAGATACTGATGTAAAAAATATTATACGTGAAAAAAGAAAAAAAGGTATTGAAGAAGGAAGTGTTGACATCACAGATCAAGCTATACCTGTTGCAGTGGAAGACTTACAAACTGCTACAAAACAAAGAATAATTGAATTACAAGAAAGTTTAAAAGAAGCTGAAGATACTAATGCGGAAACTCCTATAGTCGATGCTATAAAAGATGAACTACAAGTTGAGCAGGAAAAGTTAAGCGATGCTCAGAAAGAAGTTAAAGCTCAAATAAATTTATTATCTACTGATTCAAAAATAAATCTTTTAGAAAAAAACGCAGAATATAAATATTACGATAAAAAAACAAAAAGTAAAAAAACCACTGATAAGCAAAAAGAAGTAGCTGAAAAAAAGAAACAAAAAGCTAAACAACAAGGGGTAATGATATTTATGTTATCTATGACTCCTGAAACTCCCAAACAAAGGCCTCCGTTAACTGTAGAAGAAAAAGAATATGAAGATATAGTAACTGAAACTAAATCTGAAAAAGCTTCTAATGAGGTGCAAAAATTATTTGATGAAAAAGCTGAGCCGGATTATGAGTTTAGCATCATTGAAGAATTTAAACCTATAGTTGCTAAATTAGTAGAAAAGCGTAAAGAAGCACCTGGGTTTGATAGGCAATTGCTTGCTGATGAAATTGAAACAGGTGCGGGTGGAATATTAGATATGATTAGATCATATGATCCAGATAAAGGTGTACCACTTGCAGCTTATATAAATAGTAATTTACCTAAAAGAGCTATAAGAGCTTCTGAAAGAGTATTAGATACTAAATTTACTGAAAGTACAGATGACGTGGTTGTTCAGGATCAGTCACAAAGTATTGAACAACAGATAGATGAACAAGCTGCTATTGAAGAAAATACTATTGAAACAGGTAAAAAAATAAATTTACCAGAAAGTTTAGTAAGTAAAATAGCTTCTGCGGCTAAGCTAGCTTTAATGACTAGTAAACAAAAAGTTGATGCTTTAAAATTTAATACAGATATAGCTAAAACTTTAAAGGATAAATTATATAAAGAAGTAAAAGATTTTTTTGGTAGAGATACGAAAGCTGAAGCAACTTTTACAAATACTTTAGAAAATAATGCTGAAGCTTTATATGATGTATTAAGACCTGAAGCTATGGCTATGGCTAGAGATGGTAAGAAAAATCCTTTTGAAGAAGCTGGATTTTTTAAAAACGGAGAAAAATTAAAATTTTCTTCTGTAGGAAAAGAAGCATTTGTTAATTACTTTAAAGGTATTGGTTTAGAAAATAAACAAGCAAGAGCTAATCGTAAAATACGTTTAGCTGAAGCATTAGCTGTATCATTAGGCGCTAATGAAGCAATAAGCTTATTAAAAAATGATCAAACAGTAAAAAATAGTTTTATTGAATCACAAAAACGTTTAGAGCCTACAACACCAGAAAGTGTTATTGAAGAAGCTACAGATTTTGGTGAAGAAACTCAAAAAACAATAACTAGCTTTTTAAATAAATTAGGTTATAGCGGGAAAGATAACTATGGCAATAGTAAAGAAAATATAAATCAATATTTTGATGCTGTTGAAAGTTTTTTAAGATTATTACCAGAAGATATTGCTAAAGTATTAACAGATAAGAGTGAAGCTTTAATTAATGGAAGAGCTTTAGAAGGCTTAAGGGGGCAAAAAGATAGAACTGCAATTGCTAATGCTAAACAAAAAGAATTATTTAATAAAATAAAAGAAGAAAACGGGTTTGCTAATTCAATTGAAGGCTTAGATTTAAGATATATAACAGAAAAACCTAAAAGCATTTTTAAAAATAATTATAAAAATTCTAAAAAACTAAAAGAAATAAATGATGCTAACCAAAAAGTTGGTAGAATTATAGCGGAGGCTTTATATAATTATGTTTCAAAAGACCCTACTAATAGATTTTTACCTATGCTAAGTGTCGGTCAGGGGAAAAATTCAGTTAATTTTTGGTGGAATAATACTGCTGAATTTGTTGGATATGAAAAAGGTGCATTTGGAACAAATTTTGTTATTGAACACGCTGTACCTAAAGCTGCCGCTTGGAGAGCATTATTAAATGGAGCAAGATTAGGATTAGATTTTAATTCAGTATTTAATCCTTTAATGGATAATTACAAAACATTAGCTGTTTCCAAAAAAACTGTTGATCAAGGCTTATTAGGCGAATTAAAAAATGGCATGAGAAAAGGCTGGACCTTAGCCGATTCTTGGTTAGATAGATATAAGGGATTAGATTTAAATAATTTTATAAATACTAAAGACGGCCAAAACTTTTTAAAACAATACAATTTATATGTAGAAGGTAAACAAACTCCTGATATAAAAAGTACACAACAAAAAGGTGTTCAAGAAAAAACTTCTGATGGTTTTGAATTATTAATAGAAAGAGCTATTGCTAATTTACAAAAGCTCACAGGAGCTCCAGGAACGCTTCAAACTAACATTGCGGCTATTCCTACTAGTGTATTAATTGGTGCTCTTAGAACTGTTAAATTAGCTTATAAAGGTGGTAAAGCAATTACTTCCGCTATAAGTGAAGGATATAAACTTGTAAAGGATTTTATTTCTGAACAAGAATGGTCAGATTTTGTTAAACAGTCAACATATGAAGTGTCTGATCAAAAAACACCGGCTGAAAAACAATTAGCAATATTATCTGAAAAAGGTGTTAGGGAAGCACAAGAAAAAGTTAGAAAAGAAAATGAAAAAAATCTTTCTAAATTAGGAGAAAAAACTAAAGATCAATCTACAGATAAAATAATATCTGATCTTAAAAATAAAAAAGACGAAAAAGTAAAACAACAAAAAGATAAAGAACCAAATTTAGCACAAAAAGCATTAAACATATTTAAAGCTAAGGCGCTACAAAAAGATCTTTCTTTAGAAGGTTTAATATATATGTTCCACCAGGTGCTGATGATTTTGCAGGTTTGCTATACACATTTTATCAATCAGGTAAGGTTGGTGAACAGCAGATGAAATTTTTTGAAGAATATATAATGACACCATTTGCTAAAGGTATTAATGCATATGAAGCAGCCAAAGTTGCAATTGGTAGAGATTATAAAGCTTTAAAGAAAAGATATAAAAATAAAAATTTATTAAAAGAGACTATACTTGATGGTCAGTATACTAATGAAGATGCAGTAAGAGCGTATCTTTTTTCTGAGGCTGGCCAAGAACTAGGCATATCAGAAGCAGATCAAAACGCTTTAATAGCCGCTGTCGTAGAAAATAATGACTTACTTGCTTTTGCACAAGATCTTTCTAAAATAACTAAAACAGAAAGTGGATATGCAAATATATATAAAGATTGGGAAGGTGGCAATATAGATTTAGATTTAAATATTGTTAGCCAAACACAACAAAGAAAAGAGTTTTTAGCTGAGTTTTTAAATAATAAAGAACAAATATTTTCGGCGGAAAATATGAAAGTTATAAAACAATTACATGGCGAAGATTTTACCGACGCATTGTCTAATGTACTGACTAGAATGGAAACCGGCGTAAATAGAAAGCAAGGTAAAGATAAAGAATTTAATTCAGCAATGAACTGGTTAAATCAATCTGTTGCTAATATTATGGCCGTAAATGTTAGATCTGCTATATTACAGCAATTGTCTATTGTTAACTTTATGAATTTTACTCATAATAATCCAATAGCTATGGCTAAAGCTATGGGTAATACAGGACAGTTTACTGAAGACTTTATTAAATTATGGAATTCTAGTTTTCTTACAGATCGCAGAGGCGGACAAAAAATTGAATTAAATACTGCTGATATAGCAGATTCACAACCAGGTAATTGGTTTTTAAGAACTAATAAAAAATTACTTGAATTAGGATTTAAACCAACACAATGGGGCGATAGTTTTGCAATATCTTTTGGTGGTGCAACTTGGTATAGAAATAGAATAAATCAATTAGTAAATCAAGGTGTTGATCCTACGCAGGCCGAAAAACAAACTATGATTGAGTTTCAAGAAATTGCAGAAGAAACACAACAATCATCTAGGCCTGATAGAATATCAAGGCAACAAGCATCAGATATTGGTAGATTAATATTAGCATTTGCTAATACACCGTTACAATACGCTAGGTTAACTAAAAAAGCTACGCTTGATTTAATAAACGGAAGAGGTGATTGGAGAACAAATGCATCTAAAATATTATATTATGGTGCGGCACAAAACATAATATTTTCAGGGTTACAATCTGCATTGTTTTCTTTATTGTTATCAGATAATGAAGATGATGAAAAAGATGAAAAGAAACTTGGATTTTTTGCAAACACAATATTTGATGGATTTTTAAGAGGTATGGGCTATAACGGTGCCGTAGTTGCTGCACTTAAAAATTTAGGTCAAGAATATTATAGTCAACAAAAAAGAAAAGCTGAAGGTAAAAGAGTTTCAGATCCTGCACTTAGATTAATACAAAAAGGTTTGACTATATCACCGCCAGTAAGTAAAAAAATAGGCGATGTAATTGAAGCACAAAGATTTGAAAATTGGAGACAATATAAAGAAGATCCTTTTTATCAATATTTTGCTAAAGCAAACTATATTTCGGGCTTAACTAATGTACCTTTAGATAGAGCATTTAAAAAAGCAGAAAACTTAAGAGCTATAAGCATAGAACAAAATGATGCGTGGCAAAATATATTTTTAGCTTTAGGCTGGAGTCCTTACCAATTAGATGTAGAAAAAAATGTTCAAAAAGGTGATAGAGATTTAGGTAAAAGAAAAAAATCAAAATTAAAAAGAAAAGTAATTAAAAGAAAAAATCCAATAAATAAAATTAAAACAAAAGATTTTGGAATATTAGATGAGATTACTTTTGAAGGAGACGAAGTTCTTGATCCTATAGATCCTCCTCCTATTAAAAAAATTGAAACAAAAGATTTAGGTAAAGGTATTATGGGTAGAGCTAATAATGATGGCACTATTGAGGTTGATAAAAATTTATCACCCACACAAAAGAAAAAAGTTATTGCTCACGAACAACAACATCAAAGAGATATGAAATCTGGTAAACTTAATTACGACGATGACTTCGTTTATTGGGAAGGAAGTAAATATCCAAGAGTTGGAGGTAAAATAGAATATAATAATAAAAAGTATATAGAAGGTCATCCTAAATTACCGTGGGAAGAAGCCGCAAATAAAGTTGAAAGACAAGTAAGTTAATAAATAATAATTATGCCACATACTAAAGAACACAATAAGGATTTTCAAGATAGAGTCGTAGGTGCTTATAGAAGAAAATCAGACGCTAAAAGAGCAAATAAATTAGAAGACAACGTTGAGTCTTTTGACGGAGGTGACTTTACTTTGAAAAGTAAGCATGACCCTAATGATAAACGTAGACAAAGAGCTGTTAAAAATCAAAATAGAAAAGACGCTAGAAGAGAAAGAAGAGCTAAAAGAATTGGTGCTAGAAAATTAATGAGCGATGAACAAGCTCAAGATTTTATGCGAAATAGAAAAGATAGATTTAATATAGCTTTTGGGAATGTGCTTTTAGATCTTACAGGTAATGAACAATTAGAAAAAAAAATACCAGATAGATATTATAGGAAAGAGGGAAGTGGCACTATTCAAAATGTTGCTAAACTTGATAAAGATGGTAATCCTACAGGCGAAACATATGATGCTACGGATCCATTTCAGTTTTCAGGAACAAGAATTAAAGCTGAAAAAAAAATAAAAGTTCCAAAAAGAGGTTATGAAATAATTCAGCCAAAACCTATGGCAGATTTAAATATTGATATAGGCCCTAAAAAACCAGATAAAATTAAGAAAAAAGAAGATCCCCCAAAGATACAAAAAAAAATAGTTGAAGAAAAAAAAGAAAAAGAAATAAGTAATATGGTAAATCCACAACCTGGTCCTGTAACAATAGACACGGTAGGCTTACCAGACAATTCATTTCAAACTCACACAGATGCTATGGGTAATATAGTAACTAATAGAAAAAATCAACAGTTAAACGATATGTTAAGAAGAAACATAAAATTACCAAGTGTTGCTGAAATGGTTCGTAAAACACAAGAAGAAATTGAACGAAACGAAATTAAAAATTTATTTAAGAAATAAAAAAAAGGGGCTTTGCGGCCCCTTTAATTATTTAAAATATTAATCCTATTAGTATACCAACTATAGGTCCTAATATTGCCCATGCTTCTAAAAACTTAATTCTTTTAAGTTCTTTAGCAGAGAACACATTATCAGAAGTATCGAGAATAATATCTCCAGCTTTATCTTTTAATTTAGATAACTCTTCTTCTAACTCTTTGATCTTTGCTTTAGCATCAGAAAATGTAAATCGCTTTGCCATAATATTAATTTTAGGTTAACCATCGCAGCTTAAACAATTAGGATCCATAGCAGCTGCAGCTATATCTCCTCTTAATACGGATTCAGTTCTCATATAATATAGAGTTTTTATTCCGCGTTTCCATGCTTCAATATGTACTTGATTTATCCAACGAGGCGTAGCCTCCGACGGAAATGCTAAGTTAAGTGAAACAGACTGATCAATATAATCTTGCCTTATGCCCGCTTGTCTAACAAGCTCTAGCTGATTAATTTCTTTAAATGTTTTAAAAACGTCCTTTACTTTTTCGGCGTCTTCGTTTTCTTTGGATTGAAATATTCTTCCTCGTTCATCGTAAAACCATCCATCAAGTTGTTTAATTCCTTGAACGGATCCACCATCTTCCAAAATTTTATCCCAAGTTTCTTTATTATCGATACCAATTTTTCTAAGTACTTTTTTAAGTTCTAAATTTTTTCTTATAAATGTTCCCTTAGCAGATTGTTCTGTAAATACATTTGCTGCCCAAGGTTCAATACCTGGTGAACAATTACCTGCTAATTTACTATTAGAAACCGTTGGAGCTATAGCTCTTAAATGTGTATTCCTAAAGCCTGTGCCAACACACCATAAAGGTTCACCATATATTTCTGCTAAAGCTCTTGATGCTCTAGCTGTTTCTATTTGTATTTTTGAAAATATTTCGCGCGTTTTGAATTGCGCTAATAAACTTTCGAAAGCAATTCCGCTTTTTTGTAATAGGCTGTGCCATCCAAGGACACCAAGTCCAAGTGCCCGCCCTTTCTCCGCACTGCGTACAGAGTTCTCGAATCCTTTCATATTCTTTGCCCTCTGAATAAATTCTTCTAGCACACCGTCCAGGAACCAAGTTGCGTCGTAAATTAAATTCGTATTCTTCCACTCATCATATCTATTTAAATTTACAGATGACAAACAACAAACAAAAGAATGTGATTCATCTGTATGTAATACAATTTCACTACATATGTTAGTCATATGTACCTTTAAACTATTTTTCTTATATGCTGTTGGATTAGCTTTGTTTGTGTTTCCTTTAAATAATATATATGGTTCACCAGTTGCTTTACGCTTTTGGATAAGCTTTGACCATTTTTGTCTTGCTTCTGGATCTCCCGCTTCAAGTCTTCGCATAAACTTATCGCCAACGACAGCACACTGGTGCAGGTTAAGAGATTGTCTATTGACATCTCCTTTAGGTTCTCTAGTTTCCAACCATTCGAGGAAGTCATTGTGTTCAATATTGATATTAGTGCTTGCAGCTCCTCTTCTAACGGAACCCTGATTGGTCGCCAATATAGTTGAGTCGTATACTTTGCAAAAAGGGACAACACCATCTGAAGTTCCATTACCTGTAATTTTAGATCCAGCAGGACGTATCATATTAACCCCGATACCTACACCCCCGCCGTGTTTTGCAAGTAACATCATTTCTAAATTTTTACTACCTATATCTTGTATGCTATCAGCAACATCAATTCCAAAACAACTTATAGGTAAGCCTCTATCTGTACCTGTATTAGATAACACAGGTGAAGCTAAACATAACCAACCCTTCCATATATAATCAAAAAATTTATCTGCAAGTTCTGGCTTATATAAACGCTTTGCTACAGTTTTTGCAACTCTCATATAAGCATCACGGGGTGATTCACCATTAACTAAATAACCACCTGTTATTGTTTTTTTATACACATCAGTATCACCCCAAGTTGGATAGTCTTCTCCTTTAATCCAATTATTATTCCACATTTAAAAAATATATTAAGTACCCTATAGATACATTTAAATTAACTAATACAAGATTCCACTGTTTTGCTACCCAAACCTGTGGAACAGATATAACTCCACCTATAATATAAGTTATAACACCTATATTATCATAATGCAAAAGATAAGGTGACATCATAATAAATGATGTACCCATATAACCAAGCCTATTAGCCATTCTTTCTTTCGCTGTTAATCTTCTATCTTGAACTAATAGTCTAAGAAAAGATCGCTTCCATCTAAATTCACAACGCATACAAGTTTTTTTACCTGCGTGTTTAAACTTACGAGGCTTTTTCTTTTTCTTACAAACATTACAAACTTTCATTTACCAAATATCTTCAAAATCTTCTCCTTCGATAGCTTTCGAGTAATCAGTAGGCCTAACAGCAAAAAAATCAGTATGAGTATGCCCCCCGGTAAGATGGTAGAACCAGTCAAGATTGCTCGCTGCGATTTC
>Ga0098043_1000251_pt1 | contig 18519 bp, 15 predicted proteins | sample 9B_taG_FD_92581 | JGI IMG/M metagenome (GOLD analysis project Ga0098043, IMG submission 92581) | Marine viral communities from the Subarctic Pacific Ocean - 9B_ETSP_OMZ_AT15188_CsCl metaG | ecosystem: Environmental > Aquatic > Marine > Oceanic | place: Subarctic Pacific Ocean | collected 2015-01-10 | reverse complement strand
TTACCGATCGAGGTATGACATTTAGAACATATGATGATATAGATTCTGGATCATTTGTACCAACAACAAGTGGCCAAACTGTTACTATTCCATTAAATCAAAATGCAATGGATGATTTAGCATCTGTTGCATCTGGATCATCATTTGATATGGGTATTATAAATACCAAATTTGATAAAGGAGGAACAGTAGCAGCACCTGGATCTTTTTTAACTGCAACTGAGCCTCATAATTTATTTACTGGTGCTGGCGCAACTAGTCATGATGGAGCAGGTACAGATATACATCATGAAGGTTGTTTTATTTTTACGTTTGGAGAATTTGGATATGGGTTTACATCAAGACAACCTAAATTATCATACACATATAAAATACAAGAATCAGCTGGCAAGGTAACATTTGTTAATAAAATAGTACATGCATCAGGTAAGATATCTCATACTGATAAATTAGTTTAAGTATAGTTTCAACATATTTATATAAAAAGATAGTACTATGGCAAAACGAATTCCAATATGGCCGGGCTCGTCATCATTTTCTAGCGGAATGACTCCTTTTGGATTATATGATAGCGATACTCAATTTCAAGATCATGCTGAAAAAACAGCTGATTGGTGTGCAAAAAGATTAGGCTTTCCTATAGTAGATGTAGAATTAGATTCTGGATCTTTTTATGCAGCATTTGAAGAATCTGTTTCTGAATATGGAGCTCAATTAAATACATTTAATATACGAGATAATTTAATTAATCTATATGGCGCAACTGGATCATTTAGTGGTAGTACAAATTTAACACAAAAACATGTAACACCTGGATATGGAGGACTTACAGGCCTAGCAGAAGAATATGGAACAGAGGCTGGTTCAGGTGGAAACGTAACATATTATACTGGTTCATTGACTGTTTCATCAAGTAAACAAATATATGATCTAACAGATTCAAATATTGTAACATTAGAAAATGGAACTCCAGGAATAGATTCAATTGAAGTTAAAAGAATATTTCATGAAGCGCCACCAGCTATAGCAAAATATTTTGATCCATTTGTAGGTACAGGATTAGGAACACAACAAATGTTAGATGGATTTGGATTTGGAGGATTTTCACCAGGCGTGACATTTATGATGATGCCATTATATTATGATATATCCAGATTTCAAGCAATTGAATTTAATGACCAAATAAGAAAATCTGCTTATTCATTCGAACTTATAGATGATAGATTAAAATTATTTCCTATACCAGACGGTTCAAACTTTACAAAAGTATATTTTCATTATATAAAAGTAGAAGATAGATTTAATCCATTACGTACTACAAACCCAGCAGAACGTATATCAGATTATTCAAATATACCATATGAAGATATTACATATTCAAAAATAAATTCAGTTGGTAAACAGTGGATACGTAGATATGCATTGGCATTGTCAAAAGAAATGTTAGGATATATTCGTGGTAAATATTCTTCGATGCCAATTCCTAATGCGGAAGTAACATTAAATGGAGGAGACCTAATATCAGCCGCTCAGACTGAAAAAGAAGGCCTTATATCAGAACTAAAAGAAATACTTGACCAAACTTCAAGACAAGCACAATTGGAAAGAAAACAAGCAGAATCAGATGCAATGCAGGCAACATTTAATAAAATGCCACTTAAAATTTATATAGGGTAATTATGGCACTATTCGGATCAGCTAGAGATGCAAGTTTATTAAGATCTATTAATCGCGAACTTATTTATGATTTAATAGATACTGAAATAGCATTCTACAAATTATCTTTAGAGGATACAGCAGCTAATATGTATGATGAAGCTGATAATAAAGTATATTTTTCACCAATGCGTTTCAATTGTATTGTACAAAAAGATGAAAAATCATATACAGGTGATGATGCAGGTTATGATTCAACTAGGACAGCAACATTTGCATTTCATAGACCTGAACTGAAAGAAAATAATGTTGTAATAGAAGAAGGTGATGTGATTGAATGGGATAATGAATTTTATGAAATTGATGGAGTTAGTGCATCACAATATTTTAGAGGTATTAATCCTGATACAGATTTAGGAGCAAATTTACCAGGAGGAAAAAATATAACAGGTCAAGATGATATGAGAGATGAATTTGGACAATCAATATCAGTTATAGTTACAGGACATGTAACTAGAAGAAATAGATTAAACATTCAAGAAGTAAGATCAGGAATAAATAAACCTAATAGTATACCGAGAAACTTATAATGGCTAACAATGAATTAAAAAGAACATATTCGGCATTTACAGATAACGCTGCTCTAAATAGAGCTAATCAAGTTCGACGTGATGATGATAATGTAAAAATTCCAAAAGTTACATTAGAAGATATTGATTGGGCAATGATGTCTTACATAAGAGATGTTATAAAGCCAACTATAATTGAAAATGATCAAAAAATAGATATACCATTGATGTGGGCAAATGGCGAAACATGGGCACAAGTTCAGGCACGTGGTTATATGAGAGACCGTAAAGGTAAAATTATGACTCCATTAATTAGTATTAAACGTGGAACTATATCTGAACGAGATAATTTAAAAACATTAGGAGTTAATAAAAATCCAGATGACAATGTGTTAACACATCAAAATAAATTTACAATGGCTAATAGATATGACAGATTTTCAGTAACAAGAAATATTAAACCATTACGAGAATTTTATGTAACAGCTATTCCAGAATTTGTAGACGTATCATATGAATTATTAATATGGACAGAATATACAGAACAGATGAATTCTGTGATAGAACAAATAATGCCATTAAATGGATTTGCTTGGGGTACTACTCAAAAATTTCCAGTATATATTCAAGATTATTCTTTTGAAGTAACAAATGCAACTGGAGAAGATAGAATTGTTAGAGCAACTATTCCATTTACTACCAAAGGAGTATTATTAATGGAAGATGAATTACGAGAATCAGTAATGCAGAAAAGATTTTCTGTTAAACGTGTTACATTTAAATCTGAAACTACAGCATTTGATGCCAATGTTTCTGAAGGTCCAATTGGTGGATATGGCTATCCAATTGATAAAGATAAGCCATTTAAAAATATACCTAATAAATTAGATGAATCTGGTAATGTAACAAAAGAACAAGGTGTCACTAAAACATCAAGAATTAGGTCAATTGAAGGTATTCGAGATCTTCAAAATGATAGGCCTCATGCTGATGATACAATCTAATTGTTTGAACATTTTCCAGCATATTTATATAAGTAGTATTAATATTAGATTTAGGGAAAAAAGTTATGGCAACAACAATAAAGTTTACGGCAGATGAACTAGAAAAAATTAAAAAACTGCGTGACAAAAATAACGAAAAAACTCGAGAGTTTGGTCAACTTGAAATGGAGTCATTAAGAGCAAATGAACATTATCAAAATTTGATAAACGAAAAGAAAAAGTTGGTTGAAGAGTATAAACAAATTCAAAAAGAAGAAAGAGATTTAGTTTTAGAATTAAATAAAAAATATGGATCTGGAACAGTTGATTTAGATTCTGGAGAATTTACTTCGTCAAATTGATTGTTTGACTGGAAAAAAATATATTTATAAGAAAATAATTAAACGAGGAGCAACATAATGGCTGAAAAAGTAGTATCACCTGGTGTATTTACCAATGAAATAGACCAATCCTTTTTACCTGCAGGAGTCTCTGCAATTGGTGCTGCAGTAGTTGGACCAACAACTAGAGGACCTGCAAATATACCAACGGTAATATCAACATATTCACAATATCAAAGAATATTTGGAGGAGTATTTACATCTGGTTCTGGAGCATCAGAAAATTCATATAAATATCTAACTGATTATGCAGCTAGAGAATATTTAAAATTTGCTGATACATTGACGGTAGTAAGAATATTAGCAACAGGACATTCTCCTGCATCAACAGTAGTTTCATCATCCACAACAAATGGAGCAACATTTGCATCTGCATCGTTAGGATTTACACATAATCCAACTGGTAGTATGGGTGGAGCAGCTGATGAAATTACAATTGGTGGTATAGACTTTACCTTCGTTTCTGAATCAGCAGGATTATCTGATACTGCTAATCAAGTATTTGTAGAATTTGGTCATGCATCAGCAACAGCAGCGACGAATTTAGCTACTACTGTTGCAAATTTAAAAACAGCAATTGAAGCTCAGACATTAGCACTTACAGTAACAGCAAATGGTGATAATGGATTAATATTTTCAGGATCAGGTGCAGGGACATCAGGAAACATTACTATAACAACAGGATCGGGTGGTGATACAACAGCAACAACATTGGGATTTGTTAGTGCATCAGATTCAGCAGATGCGGCAGTAGGATCATTGAATGTTCAAGGAGGTACAGATAATATTATTTCAGCTGTTGCATTTGAATTAGAAACATTACATGACGGTGAAGATCAAAATAGTATAGGACCTATAACAACAAATGGTTTATTAAGATCAGGTTCAAGAAACAATGTAAGATGGGAAGTATCAAATGTTAATAATGCAAAAGGTACATTTACATTATTAATTAGAAGAGGTGATGATACTAATAATAGAAAAACAATATTAGAACAATATAACAATGTAACATTAGATCCAAATGAACCAAATTTTATTTCAAGAATTGTTGGTGATCAAACAAATACATTGAGAGATGGAGGTTCTGCAGATCCGTTCCTTCAATTAACTGGATCATATGCAAATCGATCTAACTTTGTAAGAGTTAAATCAACTAAATTAACATTAAATTATTTAGATGAAAATGGAAATGTAAGAGATGGTTCTTTATCAGGAAGTCTACCAGTAGCAGGTTCTGGTTCATTTAGTGGAGGTAGTGATGGTAATAAAGTTCATCCAAAAAAATATTATGAAGAAATTGAAGATGCAAATACGCAAGGATTTAATTTGAATAATGATAATGATGGTAAAAATGCATATATAGATGCAATTAGATTATTAAAGAATCAAGATGAATATGATATTAACTTAATAACATTACCAGGATTAGTAAATGGATTTACTGCTCATGCTCAGGTATTGACAGAAGCATTAAATATGGTAGAGGATAGAGGTGATTGTTTCTTAATAGTAGATCCAGTAGGATATGGTACTGCTTTAAATTCAGTAACATCTCAAGCCGAATCTAGAGATTCAAATTATGCAGCAATGTATTGGCCATGGATAAAAATACCAGATGCTGATTTAGGAAGAAATACATGGGTACCAGCATCAACAGTAATACCAAGTGTATATGCTTTTAATGATAGAGTTGCTGCTCCATGGTTTGCACCAGCAGGTCTTAATAGAGGTGGAATTGATATTGCAGTTCAAACAGAAAGAAAATTAACTCATGCTAATAGAGATACATTATATGATTCAAATGTTAATCCAATTGCAACTTTCCCTAATAGTGGTGTAGTAGTATTTGGTCAAAAGACATTACAGAAAAAGGCATCTGCATTAGATAGAGTAAATGTACGAAGATTATTAATAGCAGCTAAGAAATTTATTGCTTCAACTACTAGATTCTTGGTATTTGAAAATAATACAACAGCAACTAGAAATAGATTCTTAAGTATTGTTAATCCATATTTTGAATCAGTACAACAAAGACAAGGATTGTTTGCATTCCGAGTTGTAATGGACGAAACAAATAATACACCAGATGTAGTAGATAGAAATGAAATGAGAGGACAAATATTCCTTCAACCTGCTAAGACAGCTGAGTTTATTATAATTGATTTCAATGTGTTACCAACAGGTGCTGCTTTTCCTGAATAAAAATTGAAAAAGTAGATATTTATATATAAATAAGGAGTAAAAAAGATGGCAGAATTACTTGACCCAACCGAAATATTTTATACGGCGTATGAACCAAAAACGTCTAACAGATTTATAATGTATATTGAAGGAATTCCTTCTTATATTATAAAAGCTGCGTCAAGACCTTCAATTGATCAGGGAGAAATTGTATTAGATCATATTAATGTAGAACGAAAAATTAAAGGTAAATCTAGATGGCAAGATGTAACTGTAACATTATATGACCCAGTTGTACCATCAGGAGCGCAAGCTGTTATGGAATGGGTTAGGTTGCATCACGAATCTGTAACAGGTAGAGATGGATATAGTGACTTTTATAAAAAGGACATTACATTTAATACATTAGGACCAGTAGGTGATAAAGTTGAAGAATGGACTTTGAAAGGTGCATTTATATCAGCAGCAACATTTGGTGATATGGATTGGGCAACAGAAGATGCAGTTAACATTGAATTAACATTGAAATATGATTATGCAATACTGCAATTCTAATTAGAATATTTCAAAAAGCATAAAGAATCCTACCATACGGTAGGATTTTTTACATTATAGCATATTTATTATAAATAAAAAGTTATTAAAAGGAGATTATTACATGCCAGATCAAGTTACTGACAATTATCCAGGAAAGTCAAAACCAATGACGGATGAACAATTAAAAGCGAAAGCAATAGAACAATATGAAAAAAAATCAAATACTGAAACTAAAACAGAAGTTTATGATTTTCCAACTGAAATAGTTGAACTACCAAGTAAAGGATATCCTTATGATCCAAAGAATAATTTATCAAAGGGTACTATTGAAATGAAGTATATGACCGCAAAAGAGGAGGATATACTTACTAATCAATCATATATTAAAAATGGAGTAGTATTAGATAAATTATTTAAAGCATTAATTGTATCACCAATTGAATATAATGATTTATTGGTATGTGATAAAAATGCAATAATGATTGCTGCAAGAGTATTAGGATATGGTAAAGATTATGAAATCAAAGCTGTTAATCCAAATACAGGTGAACAAATTGATCATACAGTTGATTTAACTCAATTAAAAGAACGTGATATTGATTGGTCATTACATGCAAAAGGAAAAAACCAATTTGAATTTGAATTACCTTATTCCAAAAGAAAAGTAATAATTAAATTATTAACTCAAAGGGATCAAAATAAAATTGATGCTGAAATAAAGGGTCTTGAAAAAGTAAAGAAGAAAGCAGGTGCAACAACATTATTAAAACATTTAATTGTTTCAATTGATGGAGAAACAGATGGAAGTAAAATAAGAAATTTTGTTGATCAACATATGTTAGCTATTGATTCAAGAGCAGTAAGAAATTTTTATAGATCCATTACACCAGATATTGAATTAAAAGTAGATATACCGGATGGAGAATCCGGTGATACCTTTCGCAGTCAAGTTAACCCTGGATTGGACTTTTTTTGGCCTGACGCCGAAGTATAAATTAATGATACAAGATCAAATATTTGATCTAACTTATCACAGCCAAGGAGCATTTACATATCCAGTTGTATATAATATGCCCGTATATTTAAGAATATATCATACTAAAAAACTAAATGAATTATTCGATAAAGAAAGAAAATCTCATGAAAAGGCAATGAGAAAGGCAAAATCTTCAAGTCCAAAGCGATCACCTAAATTTGGAAGATGACGATATTTATTATAAATGGGAATATCGTATGTCTGAAAATAAATTTGAAAAAGATTCATTAAAACAAATCAATCAGTTAAATGAGGGATTTTTTGCTAATTTAGTAAAAAGTTTATTTTTTAATAGTCAAGCCAAACGATCAATGAAAAAGGCTCAAAAAATAGCAAAAGATGATCCTGAAATACAAGCTGCTTTAAAGGGATTAACGTATCATCAAGATCAAATTCAAGATCTTATAAAAAATATGTGCAAAAGAAATCCTGATCATCCGACTTGTAAAAAATAGAAATAAGTCATGGCTGATAAGAATATTGAAAAAAGACTAAAAGAAGCTGAAGCAATTGGCAAAAAACTAGGAGTTGGAGCTGATAAGATAGCCGACGTACAACAAGATATTCTTGATAAAAATATTAGTACTTTAAAAGCAGTACGTGAAAGATTAAGCCTAGAAGAACGAATTGCTAAAGCAAAAGAAAGGCAATCTAGTTTAGAATCATCAATATTAAATTTAGCCGGACAGACACAAGATGCAGCAAAATTTATAGCTGAATATAGCGAGGAAGGTGCATCTGCAATTAATGATCAATCTAAGTTGTTAAGAAAGCAGATAGGTATTGAAATGAAAAGAAACAAATCATTTCAATCTACTGGTCAAGAAGCATTAAAGATATTAGATCATACAAAACAAATGGGCAAATTAGCTGCACAGATAAATAGTAAATCAGATATAGCAGCTGCATTTCAAGAAGCAAATTCTGCCGCAGATAGTCTTCAATCAGGTATAGATAATTTCATGAACTCATTTCCTGGAGGTGGTGTTCTTTCAGCTGCATTAGGATTAGATAAAATAGGTGCACAAATTAAAGCTGCATTCATTAAAAATTTAATGGCCGCTGGTGCATCTGGTACATCAGTATTTGGAATGTTATCAGCAGCTGCAAGAGCATTTACTGCAACATTAATGGCTAATCCAATTGTTGCAATTGCAGTGGCTGCATTGGCATTAGTTGCAACACTAAAAGCTTTAGTTGGTTTAGCTATAAAGTTTGAGAAAGCAGCACGTGAAACAGCAGAAGCTACAGGAACAAATATAATAGCTACAAAACAATTATTAAAAGAAGCTAAAGAAGTTTCAGCATATGGAGGACTTCAATTAGCTACTTCAAAAGATATATTAGCAGTACAAAAACAAGTTGGTCAAGAAATGGGTAGCATGTTTGCAATATCTGCACAAGTAGCTGGCGAAGTTGCAGAAATAGGCCAAGCATTTAGTATTGGTGTTGAGGCTGCAGGAACAATGCAAGCATCATTGCAAGGTATGGGAGTTGATGCAGATGTAGCTAAAAATCTATTAAAAGAAGTAGGTGCAGAAATGATGGGAACAGGATTTGCGGCCGGACCTGTTATAGAAGATATGTCTAAAAATTCGCAAATGATAGGAAAATATTTTAAAGGCAATGTTAAACAATTTAAAAAGGCAGCGGTTCAAGCAGCTAAAATGGGTCTTAGTTTATCTAAAATGGAAAAGGTTGCAGATGGATTATTAGATATAGAAAGTTCATTAACATCACAAATGGAACTTCAAGTATTATCAGGAAAACAATTTAATTTTGATAAAGCAAGAGCCATGGCCATGGATGGTAATATATTAGGAGCAACTGAAGCTGTATTAGACCAGGTAGGTAGTATACATGATCTTAATGAAATGGATTATTATACTAAAAAGAAATTAGCTGAATCTTCTGGTATAGAAGTTTCAGATTTATATCGAGCAGCCAAATTAAAAGAAATGGGTGGTAAATTTGCTGAAGAAGAATTGGCAATGTTAGAAAAACAAGGAATAACTGTTGATCAATTGCATAAGATGAATGCGGATGAAAGAATGGCAGCTCAACAAGGAGCTCAGTCTGGATTACAACAAGAAAAGGCTTTAGGAGATCTTAAAGAACAAGCAATGGAAGCATTATTACCTCTTGGTCAAGTATTTTTAGATATTATGACAGATTTAATGCCAACAATTCAATCAATTTCAAAGGTACTTGGTCCAGTTATAAAATTTTTATCTACTGGTGTTAAAATATCAACTAGATTATTTAAACCATTAGCAGATGTTTTAGGTGCTGTAATAGGTATATTTGATGGAACTAAAAGCTTTAAAGATTTGTTAAAAGCTGTTGGTTCTTATATATATCAATTTTTTATTGGACCATTTGAAATAATATACGATTTATTAGCCGATTTATTTGATTGGCCAGGATCATTTGGAGAAGCAATGTCTTCTGTCTTTAATGCAGTAATGGATGTTGTTAAAGCTCCATTTAATTTATTGATAAAAGGAATAAATTATGTTATTGGTGGATTAAACAAAATAAATTTCTCAATACCTAATTGGGTTCCATTTATTGGAGGAAAATCATTTGGATTTAGTTTACCAGAAGTTCCTTATCTTGAACAAGGTGGTACTGTAGGCGAAACAGGATTGGCAGTTGTGCATCAAGGAGAGGTAGTATTACCAGAAGCTCAAAAATTACCTCAATTTGACTTACAGCCTGTTGCCGAGGCATTACAGGCAATTAATATGAAAACAATACCGGTAGCTATGCAGCTGCCAATAATACTTCCTGCATTGACAGCGGCCATGACAGCAGCAGTAATAGCAGGTAATACAGCAACATCTCTTATTCCAAAACCAGTACTAATAATGAATCCAGTATTACCAACATTTGAAACTAATCCAGTAATAACAGCAGCCGCGGCATTAGAAGTTGCAGCAGGAAGTCTTAAAGCTTTATTTGGTAGTAAAAATAATGATACTGAAAGAATAGTAAGTGGATTAGATGAAGTAGTACATGCAATAGAAAATATTAATATAGAAATGGATGGTGAAAAGGTAGGATTTTTAACAAAAGTACGTGATACATTTAGGAGGAAATTTTAATGGCATTAATTGATTTAAAATCTGATTTGAGTTGGTATGGTCGGCATTCGTTATCTAATAGATCTAATGTTGAACAAAGTGGATACATGCCTAACAAAGATAGAGCAGATACAAAATTTACAGTTAATAATGATTTATCAGTATCAACAGTATTAGGAGGTTTTGATGATGAAGGATTCTTTTCTATAAATGTAACGAGGACATCTCAAAATGAATTTCAAATTGATAGTTCTTTATCAGATAGAGGTATAGCTAAAAGAAAAACACAATTAGGTTTAGGCTCAAGATTTCCAATTAGTCCACAAGGAAATATACATGAATTTACGGATACTCGTACAGGAAATTATTCTAAAAAGAAATATGGTGATGAATTTGGACCAACTAAAACTACTGGGTTGGCGGATACATATACAACTAATTCTCCGATAGATGATATGTACAATAAATTTAAAGTACGAGAAGAAGCATTCAATCCATTTGGTGATGATAAAAGTACCGGTCAACCTTATATTTTAAGAGGTATACAAAGAAATGGAAAATCAGATCCACAATATTGGGGACTAGGAGAAGGATCAATTGAAGCAAGATTAGCCATTGCAGGTACTGATATACCTCGAGGTGGTATGGTAGTATATGCAGATAGATATGATAATGATTTACAACGATTAAATAAATGGAGAAAATCACCTCATGGTAGATCTTTTGCAGTTAAACAACTTGCATTAAATGCATTTAATCCAATGCTTACTCAAGGATTATCTAATACAGTTAAATCAGCTATGGCATTAGGAATTGTTACTGGACATGAAGAAGCTGTACGTAACAAATATGGAGGGCCAAGTGTAAATACAAATCGATTAGTTTTATTAAAAAGAGAATTATTAAATACAACATTAGGTAGTCCAATTGGTTTTAATGGAGGATTTGTAGGTCAATTATCAAATACATTGAGTGGAGGATTTGATAATCCATTAGGAAATATATTTTCAAGATCATCCAGAACAACACCTTCAAATACTGCACAACAATTTTCATATAATACACCATTTGCTTCATCAAAAAATAATGATCCAGGATCTCATAAAGGAAAAGGAAGATTAGCTAATCTTGTTAAAGGAAGAGGATTATTAAGTGCGCCAAGTGAATATGCAACTACAAAAGGTAGAGCAAAAGGTAAAGCAGGATTTTGTACAAGTAAAGATTATAAAACAACGCCATGGAATGAAATGCCTTCGAGAGCCACATCATGTAATCCACAAATTTATGATTGGACTCAAAAAGGAGCATACAAAAAAGATTCAGGGCAAGAAGCATACTTAGCAGGTAAGTCATATAAAGATAATAAGTTTGCCAGATCTCCAGATGCACCTCATAACAGAGGAGGTTCATTTAATGGCGGCGGTACTGAGAAAAAGGTTCATAAAGGTAAGGCATTAACTTATCAGCAGTTAATATCAGGACAAACTCAAAAAGATACAAAACTAGTTAAAACAGGAGGGTATAAAGGTCAAGGTGATTATATGAAACCTTCATCGCCTAGTTTTTCGCCATCAGGATATACAGGAGGAGAAGGGTTTAAAAAGAGATGGGATGTTGATGCATCACCAGACATGAATTATGGTAAAGGTGATGGAATGATATTATCGTTTAAAACAGATGCAGTTACAGATGAACAAAAATTTAAAATATATTTAACAGGATTATCAGAAGAACATGCACCTAGTTGGAATGGTGAACCTGATCAAGGTAGAGCAGATAATAGATATTTATATGAAAGTTATGAACGAACAGTTAATATATCATTTATTGTTAACGGAGGTGATAGATGTGATGATTTTGGAACAGTATGGGGATCATTAGAAAAATTGGCTCAAATGACTCAACCTGTATATGAAAATGGTGCAGGATTTAGGGGGCAATTAATGGACTTTACTTTAGGTGCAAGTGGTAAAGGATTATATTATCAATGCAAATCATTACTTACAAATTTATCATTTGATTGGGATCCATCGGAAGGAACATGGGAAGTAGATGAATATATGATGCCAATGAGAACTGCTGTTGATATGTCTTTAATAATATTAGGAAATCAAAAATCAGGTAATGAAGGTGCAAGAATAGAGGCTAAGGCAGCTGGTGTAACTTCATTCCAGATATTTGGTAAAGATTTAAGTGGTGGTGCATCAGCATGTGGAGGAGGCGATGAAGGTGGAGGACCAGAAACTACACCAGGATTAGATCCTATATCACCAACACCGACACCAAATGCAAATGAAAACATAGATCCAGCAACTGGTGGCCCTAACAATCAAGAAATTGAAAATATAATGACTAATACTGATGTCGAAAATGAACCATTAGATTTACCACCACAACCTCTTCAACCATTACCAACATCAGAAGAAGAACTTTTAACACCTTCTGATAGTTTACCTCCAATTACTGCAGGAGATGCAGATAATCCTCTAGATGATGTAGATGGTGCAGCAGATCTTCCATATGGTTCACCTGGAACAGATTATTATGTTGAATCTAGAAATAGTATTTTAGCTAGACGATTGAGAGGACAGGAAGGATATGATAAATTTGATTTATATTTTGCAGATGGAACACCAGTACCATTTGATATAGGACCGCCATATGGTGATGATTATTATGATCTTACAAGAAAACCGCGTGCTGGTATGTATATGGAAGGAGAAGGAATAATAGGAGCCGATCCATATGGAAATCCAGGAGATGGAAATCAAAATTCATTCATAATGCCAGAAGGAGTAGGTGGAAGAGTAAGTAGACCTCTGCCAGATCAAATACTTAAAGGTAGTCAATGGCAAGAAGCAGGTAGTTCAACTCAGCCAAATACATTTCAACGAATAGGTGGTTGGTTTAGAAGATAAAGGAGATATAATTATGGCAGATAAAAGATATGAATTTTCAAAAAAAGATAAAGATCAAAAATATGAAACTTTTCGTGGACCAATAATACCAAACTCTAGAAATGATTTGTATACATTTTCACGAGAAGGTGATCGTTTAGATTTATTAGCACAACAATTTTATAATGATCCAAGACAATGGTGGATTATTGCCGAAGCCAATAATTTAGGTAAAGGAAGTTTTGCAATTCAGCCTGGATTACAACTACGAATTCCTAGACCAGAAGAACCTCTTCAAGATGGATTATTAAATGCAGAAGAGGAGAGATAATATATGGCATTTTCTACAAACTTTTATATGAGAAAATCTGACGTAAAACAAGTTCAGATAGATGATATGAAAAAACCTGAATTTCATATTCGTGACAAATGTTATGTACGATTAAATGCAATTGGCGAGTCAGGCGATACTGAAGGAACATTGCCAGCATCATATGCAAAAAAAGTTACAGATTTATATCAACCTAATTCAAGTAAAAGGCCACAACCAACATTAGGAGATGTTTCAGTTTCAATGTCTGGATTAGCTGGATCTTTAAGAAGATTGAAAGCTAGTTTTACAGTTTATGATTTAACACAATTTAATACATATGAAAAAAAATTTTTAGTACCTGGTGCTAAAGTAGAATGTAAATGGGGATATGTGGATGGCTCACAGCGATCAAATAAAAATGATAAACAAAAAGCACAATTTATTGTTTTTAAGCCTACATATAAAATAACAAAAGAAAATTATTTTAAATGTTCATTTGAAGCAGTAGGACAAGGATCTGAATATGATCAGATAGATATTAATGGTCAACAAAATATACCTGCAAAAGAATTTCAAACATCTCATCAAGGAGGAGAAGAAACTGCAAAATGTGCAAATCTTTTTGATTATTGTCAATTTCTAATAATGAGTAATTTAAGTCAAGGAGATTCAGCAGGTTTTAATCCTATTAATGGATCTTCAAAAAAAAGTGTAACAACATCAGCTCAATCAGCCGTAGGTGCTTTAGTTGCACCTGAAGAATTTACTCCACCAGGTAGTATGCCAACACAAAACGAATTAGGAGCTCCGCGTGTTACATATATTTCATTAGCTACTATAGTAGATGTAATTAATGATTATGTTATCAATGATAACAAGAAAGGATATCAAATTAAATTTGATAAGGAATATTCTGCAATAAAATATGATATGGCTGGTAAAAGAATATGGTCTCCCAATCCACATAACATGTTGTTTCCATATAATAATGGAACACCTGAAAATTCTTATAATAAAGACGGAACTACAGGAGAATCAGAAGATTATATAACAGTTGATTCATTTGAGTCAATGGTTGCAATTGAAGATGTAACACCAGAAACTGGTTATGGTACTCCAGGATCTATTTTGTTGAGCATGAATTTTTTACGAGAATTACAAGAATCATATGAATCAGCTACAAAAGGAGAAGATGCAAATACTGAAGATATTGGTGACGGTCGATCTAATGGTCGAATCACATTGCAATCCTTTTTCAAAAAAATATTTGCAGTTATAAGAGAATATTCAGGAGGTTCATGGGATTTAGGTTTAGATCGAGATGTTGTTAAAGATGAAGATGAAAAATCAAAAGATCCTATGACCGGTCCTAATTCTGATATTTATATAGTTAATAAAAATGCAGCCATGGGGTCAGTACCAGAAGCAATTAAATTGAATCCTACAAATGGTAAAAATGGAATAAGAGAAATAGCTATTTCATGTGATATTCCAAAAGAAATACAATCCAGAGCAATGATGGGTGATATTAGATCACCAGAAGGAGAAGCGGCTCAGACATTTGTAGATTTAGATCCACCAGAAGCAAAAATTGAAGCTGAAAATGAAGCAGCTGCAGAACTAGATTCTAGACATAAAGAATTGCGTGGACGATTAATGACTGATAAAATGTCATCAGATGCAGTTTCAGCTGCTAAAGGTTTGATAAGAGATATTGTTAATGCAGTTCCAGTCGATGATAGAGTAAAAAGTGGAATGAATATGGACCCTAAAAATATACCATTTCCATTAAAATTTTCTGCAACAATGGATGGCATACCAGATTGGAAATTTGGAGATGTAGTTACTTCGACATATTTACCCAAACGATATAGATCATCAAAGGCAACAAAAACAGTATTTACAGTAACAAATTATACGCATGACTTTAAAGGAGGTGATTGGACAACATCAATCGAAGCTATCATGCGATTAGTAAATGGATAAAGATAATGGCAGCAATACCAAAAAAACCAATGTATACTCCTGAAGACCTAATTAAAAAAGGTTTATTTACAGCTGGTCAATTGTTAATGCAACTATTCATGAAAAAGAATACAAAACCAAGTCAGAAAGATCAAAGAAGAGGAGGCAATGCGCAAGGTAATTCACAAGTATTAATTAAACATAAAAATCAACCAGATGGAACTACAAAGGCAGTTCAAGTTGCTGTTGAATCTATTGCTCCAGATATTAATAAAATATTACGTAATCCTGATTATACTGGTAAGATTGAATTTCAAGAATATATAGGACCATATCATGTTTACCCAAATGGTGCGATATATTCAGGAGCAGAATATTCAGATGAAAGTGTACAATTAATGCCTTATGCACCGCAAGTTAATCCAGCTCCTAGAGTAGATGAACTTGCTGCTCCTGATCGTTTTAGTAGAACTCGACAAGTAACGGATACTCCAGAACGACCTTTAAGAACTGAAAACAATACAATATATTTTCAACTTACTAAACGGCGTTTTGATTTACATTATCAACCAAAAGCACATTATCCAATGCCAACAGAACAAGATTATCGAAGAGGATTTTTAAGAAGATTTTTTGTGCAGCGAATTAATGATGAAGTTGATATTACAGAAGTTTCTGCTACAGAATTTGATAAATTTAATAAATCTAATAATCCAGGAGTAGATGGAGGGTTATATAACAGAAAAGTAGTAAACTGGTCTATAGTAGGTGATATTTCACAAGTTACAAAAGTGAACGAACGAGTAGTATTAGATTCAGAAGTTGAAATGCCAGGAATAGTTAATTTTTTAACAGATTATACCGAATTGCATAAAAAGAAAGAAAGAGAATTTATACCAGCCGAACAACAACTAAAAAAAGAAGCAGATGGTAATTTAGCTGATAGACAATATCCTGATGGTGAAACAATACATGTATATCTTCCTAAAAGTTATGCATTACCTAATATGGAATTAGGAGTATATGCACAAAATTGTGGAAATTGTTGGTTTAGAAATAATAACAATTGCGGAAAATGGAAGGCAAATATTAGAAATGCATTCTGGTGTAAATCTTGGAGAAGTGCGCAAGGACTTAAAAGTGATGGTGAGTTAACAAATGCTAGTCAGCAAGCTAATCAAGATATAGAACAATTACGAATAGAACAAGAAAGAGCTCGAAGAGAGAATAGACGAAGAGAGTCTGAAGAAATTGCAAGAAGACAAGAATTATTAAGAAGAGCCGAAGAATCAGGAGAAAATTCAATTATTCAACCACCCGCAGGTGAAGGAGAACAAACATTACCAGATGTATTTAATCCTCCACCACCATCACCACCATATCCACCACCATCACAAGAACCATTACCACCTCCAACACCACCACCAGGATTAGGAGGAATCTTTGGCAGCGGATAATGTATAAAAAATTTGGTTATTTGAAATATTTTTATTATAATTAATAAATGGTATTTATAGAACGTGAAAATCAGTTACAACAATTAAGAGATTCATTGCAATCTGGAGCATCATTCTGGATACCTGTATATTCTGATATTTTTCAACATTTCATGAATAATTCAATAAGTTTTATTTATATATACTCTATAATAGAAGATTTAGATTATATTATATCATTCCGTCATAAGGATTGTTTTAACTTGAATATAGAACATTTAAACGACCTTACAAGTCCTCATGAGATATATGTACTTGCTAAGAAACGCTTTGCAAATTTTAGTTCAATTAAATGTCATGATGCTGATATGATTGCCTGGTGGCAAACTCATCAGATGTTACCATTAACAAAAACAAATACATCAGCACATGATGCTTGGAATAGATGGTGGTATAATGAAACAAATGCATATGACTGGTTACCAATTACAAAACATATTGAAAGGTGTGTAGGAATGAGAAAAAAATTTATGGAATATTATTCTACATTTGAATTAACAAAAGAATTTGAATCATATGAAAGAATGGTAACTGATAATTTTTATGCAATAGAAAGGACAGGATTGCAAATTGATTATAATAAATTTACAGAAAAATTTAAAGCGAATGGAATTGTAAATAATAAAGCCTATACAGAATACAATATATGGACAACAACTGGTAGGCCATCAAATAAATTTGGTGGAGTTAATTATGCAGCCTTAAATAAAGAAGATGGTTGTCGAGAAGCATTTGTATCTAGATTTGAACAAGGATCATTATTAGAAATGGATTTTGATGCATATCATCCAAGACTAATTGCAGATATAATAGGATATGAATTACCAGAAGGATCTATTCATGAATATTTTGCTCGACAATATTTTGGTAAAGAAGAAATATCAGAACAAGAATATGATGATAGTAAGAAAATTACATTCCGATTATTGTATGGAGGAATAGATCGAGATTTTGAAAAGGTTCCATTTTTTGGTAAAGTGAAAGCATATATAAATGAATTATGGAAAACTTATAAAAAACAAGGTTATATTGAAACTCCATATTTTAAACGTCCATTATATGCTAAATATTTGTATGAAATGAATCCAAACAAATTATTTAATTATTTGTTACAAGCTTCTGAAACAGAAAACAATTTACATGTAATAAATGAAGTAAATGGAGTGTTACATGAATATAATACAGAACTTATACTATATACATATGACTCTTTATTATTTGATTTTGATATGAGAGATGGCAAAGATTTAATAATAAAATTACGAGAGACAATGTCCAAAAGCAATAAATATCCTGTTAAAATAAAAGCTGGCGTGAATTATCATAAAATGCAGGATATGACTTCCAGAGTTTCTTGATATTTATTAAAAAAGTATATCTATGGATAAAGAATCGA
>Ga0098043_1000249_pt1 | contig 18563 bp, 19 predicted proteins | sample 9B_taG_FD_92581 | JGI IMG/M metagenome (GOLD analysis project Ga0098043, IMG submission 92581) | Marine viral communities from the Subarctic Pacific Ocean - 9B_ETSP_OMZ_AT15188_CsCl metaG | ecosystem: Environmental > Aquatic > Marine > Oceanic | place: Subarctic Pacific Ocean | collected 2015-01-10 | reverse complement strand
TAATGGTTCTATACACTATGTAGGTACAAGTTCTGGAGCTTTTACATTTGAAACAGACAAACTTTACAAATTAGTGTTTACAGTATCTACCGCAACACAAGCAAAATTTAAAATGCAAACATCTACAGACGCTACAATATTTCTGTCAGAGGCACTTTATAGTTCTGGAACTTATACAAAATATATAACAGCTTTATCAAGTTACAATGGGCAAAGTGTTACATTGCGAGGCGTATATCTTGGAGCAAATTTTGATATAACAAGTATATCTTTTAAAGAAGTAACCTCAAATACAGGAGTGCTTAAATAATGGCTACAACGATTTCAACAGACTCTCCTAAACTTACAGCAGATGTGGCTTCAAGAGCCGAGGTATATGGCGGTAGAGGATTAGATTTTGATGGAGTAAGTGATTACCTTGATTGTGGAGATATAGATACAAGTGGAAATTTTACTTTTTCTTGTTGGTTTAATGCTGATAGCGTTGCGGGGCATAATGTAATATTTTCTATGAGTGACAAATCTACATCTGATGGAATGACTTGTGGGTTTTTTAGTGGTAAAGGTGGGAAAATATATGCAACTGCAAATCATGGTAGCACATCTTCTACAAAAATAACATCAGTATTATCTACAGGACAATGGTATCATCTTGCAGTAACTAAATCAAGTGGTCAAACTGAAACTATATATATTAATGGTATAAGTGATACTAACTCTGCTGATACGAATTGGGGTTTAGTAGATGAAACAATAATAGGTGCAAGAAATGCGGGTTCAAACTTTTTGTTTAATGGTAAACTATCAGATGTAAAATTATATAACTCTATTTTAACAGAAGCAGAAGTACAATCACAATACCTTAAGCCAGAGTCTGTACCAAGTCCATCAACATTAGTTGCTTGGTATCCCATGTGTGAGTCTAACCCCGAAAGTCCACAAAGCATTGTGTATGACCATAGTGAGAAGAAGTTGGGAGATAGTGATTGGAATTTACATACTTCAAGTACAACAGGAACAGGAAATGCAACTTCTGATGGTGTAATAACTTATGAAGCTGATGGCTATCAATTTTTTAGTGGTATTTCAAATAACACTTTATATAAAGTGCAATACACGATTGCTACAAGAACAGCAGGGGGTTTAAGATTTGCAGGAGGTAGTTCAGCTTTTGGTTCAGTTACTCTTGCAGATTCTATTGGAACTCATACTTATTATCTTATGTCTGAAGATACAGATATTGGTTTAAGAAGTACAGGGTTTAGAGGTACTATTACAGATTATAGTGCCAAACCAATCCTCATGGGAAATCACGCTACTACAAAATTTTACGGAAGTGAGTTAATTACTAATTCTGCTGATAGAGAATTTACATCAGATACAGGATTTTGGAATTTAAGTGGCTCTACAATTACAGGAAATAAATTAGTATTTAGTAATAATAGTGCATTAAATAGAAGAGATGGCTTATTAACTAATAGTAAAAATTATCAAGTAATTGTTGATGTTTCAGATTACACATCTGGAAGTTTTAAAGTATATGCACATGGAATACAAAGTAGTGCTATAGATAGCCAAGCAGTTCATACAGTTAATATAACTGCGGGAACTTCAAATACTTCATTTGCTTTTAATTGCACAGGGTTTACAGGAAGTATAAATAGTGTTTCAGTTAAAGAAGTAGGGGTACTCTCATCTGGCTTTACTACTGCTCAAAATGAACCAGTCATCCCACAGATTCCATTGGTTAGGTACAATGAAAAAATGGTGCATAAAGGTACTACTGGTCAGTATGTAGATGTAGATATTGATAGTTTTAATCTTGGAGATTTTACTATTTCATTTTGGTACAATACTAATAATTCAGAAGGTACATTTATTGGAAGAAGTGTAAGTTCTGTTATAAGATTTAGCTCTACTCAATCTGTTTTTAGAGTAGGTAGCAATAATTATTATATATCTGGAACAACAGGTACTGAAATAGCAAGCGGAAGATTATTAACTGCTACAAGAGAAGGTACAAGTTTTAAATTATATATTGATGGTGTTTTAGATAGTACAACAACAGTTGTAACTGATGCTTGGTTATTTGGAGGTAATGCAAGAATAGGACAAAGTGCTTGGGGTAATTTTGATGGTACGATACATGAATGTTCTGTTTTTAATACTGCTCTTAACTCTACACAAATTCAAGAAATATTCAACGATGGAATCGCACTCGATGCTACTAATCACTCCAAGTCTGGAAACTTATTAGGTTACTGGCGTAACGATGGCGTAACTACATGGCAAGATAGAAGAGGATGGAGTTATTTAGATTTTGATGGTACAGGAGATTATGTAGATACAAGCACAGGATTAGGCACATCATTAGGTGATAGTTATACAGGAGATTTAAGTTTTTCCATATGGGCAAACCTCACAGATGTTTCAGCGGTCAATGATGCTTTTGTTCATATTGGAAATTTTAGCAATAATCATGGTTTAATTACGGTTATATCTTTAGCAAATAATGTGATTTTTAGATTAAATGGAACTACATGGAGTGTTACAGAAACCCTTACAAACGGTTGGCATCATATTATGGCAGTATGGGATTCAAGTGACTATACTAAAACAAAATTATATGTAGATGGTGTAACTACACACGCTGATAATTCAAGTAGCTTTCCATCAAGTTTAGATTTTGATGAAGAGAAAACTATTATAGGTGCATTTTATAGCAGTGCTTATACATTCGATGGGCAAATATCAAGTGTTGCTATTTATAATGATGCTAAATCTTTATCTGAAGTACAAAGCATATATAATTCTGGAATAAATAGTTCAGAAGCATCTAACTCAAATTTAATTGGTTATTGGAAACTTAATACTGCAAGTACAGACGCTAATGCAATAAAAGATTTAATTGGTACTAATCATGGTACTGTTAATGGTAATCCTACACTTAACACAGGCAACGATGGTTCTGTACAAGGTACACCAGATTCAATTACAATTCGTGAGGGATTAAACTCTAACAAAGATGGATTAGGATTTCCGTTTACAAATCCAAGTAGCAATGTGTTAAGGCTAAATGGTAGTAGTGAATATCTCAATTTAGGCAGTCCAACATCATTAACAGATATTTGGCAAACTGGTGCTACAGTTGAAATGTGGTTAAAACCAGAAGGTTCAACAGGAAATATGGGAATTATGCATAAGTCTGGTAATGGTAATCAAGGATGGCAAATTAAATGCGATTCATTTAGTGGCGGTAAGTGGCACATTAGATTAGTTGGTGTTTTTAGTGGTGATAATTATGTATGGCAAAAAAATACATATTTAACACCAGATATTTGGTCTTATTGGGCAATTACTTGGACAAGCATAGCAGGAGGTTCAGCAACTTGGTACTCAAGCAATGAAGCGGGAGTATTAAGTCAAATTACTTCACCAAATGTAGATAACACATCTACAGGAACATACACATCTGACGATGGTTTTGATTTAATTATAGGCTCAAAAGAAAATAATAGTACAAAATGGAATGGCATGATGGATGAAATAATGATTTACAATCGAATTTTAACAAGTGATGAAATAAGTAAAAACTTTAAATATTCCAAAGGAAAGCATAAAAATGACTAATACATATTTAATATTAACCAAAGCAGTATATGAAGGTAAGCTACCAAGCAAACTTAAAACTGCGGATAGATTGTCTTGGAATGAGTACACTTATAAAGATGTAGAAAAGACTGCTACACGATCTGTAGACAAATATGATTATTACCCTTCAGATGATAACACAAAAGCAGAGATAAAAGCGTATATGGACGATTGTGACGTAGATTATTCATCAAGCGATACTAAGGCAGAGTTATTAGAAAAACTCATGTCAGAGCCTCATTCTGTGCCTAAAAAAGATGAAGAGTATACGTATACAGAATCTGTGGTAGATAAGACTACATTACAAAATCCAAGTTGGCAAGAGTGTGCATTTAAACAAGGCAAATTAGGTGCACCAAGATGGAATAAAGACAATACAAAAGTATTAGTAAAGTATGAGTTAGCAATAGCCGATGGAACACACGCTCAAGTATCAGCAATGAGTGGTGTTACGGCTTTGTCACATAGTGAATGTTTAGCTGAAATGAAAAAGGATGAATGGTCTGGTGAGTGACGATTTGAAAGACTACATAACTATAATAGCATTTTTAGTAATAGTGCTTGGCGGGTTGGTGCTGCTTGGCAGTTGTGATAATGGCTGGTCAGTTGTCGGCTACGAGGTATGAGTGAAGAGAAAACGTACAGGAGTTATGGGGTCACTAAACTTGACGATAATATGCGGATTAGCCTTAACATTAAGTGGCTTGGGCAAATTATCGTGGGAGTTGGTATCGTTGTCATGGGCTACTTACGTATTGAAAATCGGATTGGAGATCTTGAACGAAGAATGGAACTTGCTAATTCCAGAATTGAAGAACTTGTCAGTAAGCATATAGCTGAAGAAGAAGTAAAAATAACACAAATGCAAGAACAACTAGAATGGTATCAAACAGAATTAAACTTAAATCCCTTATCTTGGGGAAAGAAAAAAAGAAGAAAAAAGTAGAGTTAACAGAAGATGACTTTAATCATAACTATTTTATTAACCGAGAATTGCGGAGAGTTCGATAATGCCATTACCGTTTCACTGTATTGAATGCGACAGACCTGTAAGAGAGGCGTTTAACGCAACTTGTGAAGAGTGTAAAAAAGGTGAAGAAGTCTTTAAAGAAGAGGAAGAATGACAATGAATTTTTTAGAAGTGTACAGCGAAGCGGGTATGATAGGTGTCGTAGGGGCTTTATTAGTGTATATGGTATTCTCTATGAACAAAAGAGGGTCTGTGCAGGAAGAAGCTTTACAAGACCTAAAAACAGAGAACAGGGGTCAGAGCGAGACATTAGAAAACACAGAGGGAATGATAATTAAACTAATTAATAGATGGAACTTATCTGATGATAAACTAGATCGAAAGTTTGATGCACTGAATAAAGAAATAAATGATTTAGATAATCAAGTTTCGGAAATAAAAGGTGTTATTAGTAGATTAAATGGAAAGAATTAGGAGTTAATATGCCAAAGAAAAAAGATTCAAGACTTGCTAGAGCAGGAGTGTCGGGGTTTAATAAACCTAAACGTACACCAAGTCACCCTAAAAAGTCACATGTCGTTGTTGCTAAAGTAGGCGATAAAGTAAAAACTATTCGCTTTGGTCAGCAAGGTGTAAAGACAGCTGGTAAACCAAAAGCTGGTGAATCAGCTAAACAAAAAGCAAGGCGTAAATCTTTTAAAGCTAGGCATGGTAAAAACATTGCTAAGGGCAAAATGTCAGCTGCTTATTGGGCAGATAAAGTAAAGTGGTAGGAGAATAAAATGGCAACTAAAAAAGCTATACAAATAAAAGGTGTTCCTATGTCTGGTTTAAATCAGAGACAAATAGGAGCAATGAAAAAACACTCTAAGCATCACACAGCTAAACACATTAGAGGTATGGCTAATATGATGAGAAACGGTATGACTTTTAAACAGTCACACTTAGCAGCAATGAAAAAAATTGGTAAGTAATGGCTACTAAATCTGCAAAGAAGACAAACGAAAAAATGTGGAAAAGCATTGTCTCGTCTGTTAAGTCTGGCAGTTCTGGCGGTAGACCCGGACAATGGTCTGCTCGCAAAGCTCAGATCGCTACAAAGCGTTATAAGAAAAAAGGTGGTGGGTACAAAGGTGCTAAATCATCAAGTAATAGTTTATCTAAATGGTCAAAACAGAAATGGGATTATGTCAGTAAAGGAGATGAAAAGAAGCCAAGAGCTAAGAGAGGGCGTTATTTACCTGAATCAGTTAGGAAAAGTCTCAGTGCCTCTGAGCGTTCGGCTACCAATAGGAAGAAACGACAAGCTTCTGCCAAGGGTAAGCAAAAAGCTAAGTATAGTAAAAAGGTAGCAAGAAAAGTAAGAAGGTCGTGAAGTTGAACACAAATATATCAGTTGAAAATGTTATCACTATTTTTACTATGATATGTGCAATTACGTTAGCTTTTGGATTTATGAAGTATGATATAGATGCTATAAAAAGAGACTTAGAATTAAAAGCGGATAAAGAATTAATAACTTACAAACTAGATGTAATGATGGAAGACATTACAGAAATTAAACAACTACTAAAAGAGAGGAAATAATATGGATTTTTTCAATGATTGGCTAAGTTGGTCAAATATGTTTTATTTAATTGGGCTTATTGTTGCTGGATATGCTACGACAGTAACTGCTAAAAATAGACAATTTGTAAAAGAAATTGGTGATTTAGTGAAGGCGTTAGAGTCTGGTTATAAGGATAACAAAATTACTAAATCTGAAAAAGATTTAATTATGAAAGAAGCATTAGACATAGGTAAGGCAGTTATACAAAGCAGATGGAAATTCTGGGGAAAGTAAGTGCCAAAACGCTTATACCAAATAAAAGATTTTTCAGGAGGCTTGAATAATCTAAAAGACCCTGCCGACATAGCAGATAATGAAGTTGCTGATGTATCTAATCTAACCTTTACTAAACAAGGTGCGATTGGTGGTGCATTTAATATGAAAAATGCTACAAATAATTTATTATCTGCTTATGATACATCACATATAGACCATATAGAAGCTGGCTATGGACTAGGATATTTTGAAACAGATTTTGTTCGTGACGGTGTTACAAAAGAAGTATCTACCGCTGATAACACAGGTGGTAGTGAAGATGGTTTTAAACAAAATACAGGAACGAAAGCACTTGAGATGAAAGTTGATGGCTCTGCTGTAAACTTAACCACATCATATCCTGTTGGGACTAGACTCCTTATAACTGCACCGATCTTCCCTTCTAATTCTATTGATGCAAATGGACAAGGTATATATACCGTTGTAGGTCATAGCGGTAATGATGTTATTTTAGATAGAGCAATTAAAATATCACTTGAAACAGGGCAGGTATATTGGGCGGCTACAGTAAAGGGGTTTGGAACTGGTGACAAGGTATTATTACTTGCTCATCCTGATGAGCATAAAATAGATGTATACTCAACAAATACAGCAGGTACAAATTGGGAGCAAGATAGTATTGCTCTTCGTTCTTCTGCTACTGGTATAAATTCTAAAGTACTGTATCATAAAATAGATGATTCAATTAGGTGTTTTGACACTGCCGATAAAAATGACTGTAAGGTTCAATGGTATGGTTGGATTAATAGGAGGCATTTTCAATTACTAGCAGCTTTAGCTGGGTCTACTACAGATGATAATTCTTATTTAGGTTACTTCGCTAAAGATAATAGTTTAGCAAAACCAACTAACGGTACTTGTGTTGACGGTGCTACTACACCAGCTGTATCAACTTTTCCTTCTGCTGGGCAAGGGTTTAATTTTAATATATCTACAAATACAAGCGGTGAGGGATTAATTAAGTCTGGTATTTACGTATTCGCACAAAGCTTTATATATGATGATAATCAAGAAAGTTTACTAACTGAATATAGTACTGAAGTTACTGTAGACGAGGCAGATGATTTTAAAGTATTTTCTGTAAATGTAGGGGCTAAGTCTCCTTATGACCCTAGAATATCTGGTGGTAGAATATATATAAAAGAAAAAGATTCTGATTCTGAATATTTACTATTAGTAGACATAAATCTTACAAAAGGATGTAGAACTAATCTATCTGATGAATACATTACATTTAGAGATGGCGGTAGCTCTAACTATAATAGTCCTACAACCAGTGCTTCGGATAATCTTATTATTAAAGATTTAAATTTTATTACTTACGAAACAATAAATGGGTATCCCTCTAGTATTTTTAGCAATGCGTTAGGTGATCAGGGTGAGTTTTGGAAAGATTCTACAGTTACTAATAATAGAACTTTTATATGTAATGTATCGATGAAGGATGAAAATTCTGGAAGTACAAAATCTACATCAACTGTTAAAAATTACCCTGATAGAATTATGTATTCTATGCCAAATAGATTTGACACATTCCCTTCTTTTAACTTTATAGAAGCAGCTAAGGGAGATGCTGACTATTACACAGCTATAGAATCATTTGCAGATAGGATATTAGCATATAAACAATACAGTTTAGATATTATAAATATAGCTAGTCCTAGTGATACAAATTGGTTTTTAGAGGATAGTAAGAACTATATGGGTGTAGAGTTTCATGGTGCTGTTGCTAAGACTCAGTATGGTATAGTATGGGTAAATAAACAAGGTTTGTATTTTTATGATGGTTCTAAGATAAGAGACTTATCAGAGAATAAAATAGATGATGATACGTGGTATAGTTTTGTAACAGTAAACTCTATGATAATATATGATGAGGCAACTAATTTAATTTACGTAGTAAAGAATTGTTCTAGTGATGGCGATGCATATTTATATGATTTAAAGAAAGGTAATTTTACATACCTTAAAGATTTTACACATGATGGTATTACAAATGTAGTACATACTAACTTTTCAGATAGTACTAATGCTTTAGTGGGTACTGATGCTGGTTCTTCTACTAGGTTTTACAAACTACACAGGGGTTTTCAATCTGTAGAAAATCTTGCTTTCCAAACTAAAGATTTAGATTTTGGTAATGCTGCTAGAGTTAAAAAAATATATGCTGTATATATAACCTATCAAGAAACTGGAGGTAATTTAACAGATATTTTTACGCTTGTTGAAGATGACGGCACTTCTCACGCTTTAGCTGGGAATATACCTGAAAACTCAGATGGTACTTATAACACAGTTAGAATCGCTCCATCTTCTCCAGTTGTTTGTAACAAAGTTTCTATTAAAATGGCACTTGCAGGTGGAGATGAAAGCTTAGTTCAAATAAACGATATAAGTATTGAGTATAGAGAAATATACAAAAGATCTGGCTAATGACTAGAGAAGCAAGAAGAACACAAAATTCTAAACAAGATAAGATACAGGTAGTTAAATCCCAACCATCTGTTAACTCACTTAGAGAAGGACAAGAAGCTATTTATATAGCTAAGTCTAATAGACTAGAAAGATATAGAAAAGAAAAAGGTAGGTTATGGGTATCTTATATGGATACTGATAATAACTACACTGTAAACAAAAATTTAAATGTAGGTGGCAATTTAAATGTAAAAGGTAGTTTTTTAGGTAATTCTTATAAAATTATAGCTCATAATATGACAGACGATATTGGGACTGATCCTGTTTACTTACCTTGGTTTGGAATATCTGAGCTTGATAGTTTAAATGGAGTGTCTTCATCTTTTTTAGTTCCATATAAAATGACGTTACAAAAAATAATGTTTAGACCAACAACAATAACTAATACTTCTCACGATTTAAGAGTAAGGTTAATGAAGATGGATGACGGAGACACTGCTGTAGACACAGTTGCTACCGCTAATCATACAGATGCTTTAGCTTCTGGAACTCTATTTACTATCAATAGATCTAATTTTGACAATGCCCCTAGATTTGGGATTGGTGATAGTTGTGGGATTGAAATTACAGCTACTGGTGATTATGGAAGTGAAATAGTATGGAAAATTACATCCGTTTGGGAAGTAGAAATACTTAATTAGTATGTGCGTCATAACATATTTATCGCTAAATTCAAAGGAATTTTAATATGAAGAATCAAAATAATTTATTAAACATGATGCAGACTGGTGGTTTAACCAGTACTTCAGGAGGAGCTGCTCTTGCTAGAGCCTTGCAAAGACAAGGTGACATAAAGAAACTAGAGAGACAAAAAAGAAAAGAAGCTAGAAGACAGAAAAAAGGTAGGCTATTTGGTAGTATTGGTAGCATTGCTGGTAGTTTGCTAGGTGCAGCTCTCGCTCCAGTAACAGGAGGTACTAGCTTAGCTATTGGAGCTGGTTTAGGATCTGGTATAGGAAGAAGGGTTGGAGAGGGTTTAGGAGCTGGTAAAACTAAACAGTATGACAGGTCTGGCACTGTGTACGGACAACAAGCATTTAGGGATGTAGAGCAAGCTAGTCGTGATTATACTAGAGGCATGGGAGAGAGAGCATTGGCTTCAGGTGCTCAAACAGCATTAAGTGCATATTTAAACCCAACAGGTATGTATGGAAAAGTTCAGGGTAAGTTGTTAAAACCTACAGGATTTGATGTTAATCCTGCTTTTTCTATGCCTTCCTCTTACGGTGCTGAACTTGCTGGAGATATAGATATGACGGCTAGTAATGCAGAAATGGCTTCTTTGTTAGGAGATCAAATTGCTGTAGCTCCTGATGATATGGGCATTCTTAGTGGATATGCAAATGACATAAGAAAATTAAAAGGTACTGACCCTAACTTTGAATTGCCTAGTTCTAATTTATTAGGAAAAATAATTAATTATGGTGATAATTTAAAAACATCATTATCTGATAAATTTAAAATATATAAAAAAGAAGAACCTAGTGTTCAAGCTTCGCTATTAGGATTAAATGACAAAATTAATCAATACAATAATGTACCATCATTTCAGAATGGTGGTTTATTAGGATATAGAAAAGGTGCTTATGTTGGAGGGGGCGATGAAGACTATGGTGATGCTGGTACTGGTGGTAGTGAGGTTATAACACCTCCAGATGCAGATGCTCCAGCTTCAGGTTTTGCAGGTACTGGTAGTCCATTAGGTAATGATACAGGAATGAGTCCTGTTGCTAACGCTACGAGTAGTAGTCCTATTGGTGGTGATAGTTATTCAGCTTCTGGAATTTTAGGGGAAGCTGGCTTTGAACCAACGGCTGAACAATTAGCTTTATTTCAACAGTTTGATCCGAGTGTTATAAATAGAGCGAAGCAACAGTCTGAACAAGGTTTACTATCTATGACAGGTGGTATGGGTCTTTCTAGTGTTGGTGGAGGTTTTGGAGCTAGGCAAAGAGCTGGTTCAGAAGCAGTAGAAACCGCCGGGGAGAGAATCGGAGATGTAGCAGAACAAGCACAAACTGATTATGAGTCTCAGGTACTTGGAACTATGGCTAATCTTGTTGCTGGTGGTGCTGAGTTTGGAAGTAAGGCAGAAGACAAGACTTATGTGCCTACTGATAATCCCGGTTGGAATCCTCCAGTTGCTCAAAATGAAGGCTCTAGTTATGAATTTAACGGAAAAACTTATTACTGGGATGGTAATGAATGGGTCACTGAGTATGTAAGGTCAGAAGATATTAGAGCACAGTACGATGATGGTAATGATGGGTACGGTGGCAGTTAATGATTTGGCAATATGGTAACTACGAGTTTGATTGTAATCTTAAACCACCTACAATAGATAAGTTTAATATTTGGAAAGATAGGTTTTTTAAATTAAATAATGTTAATCAATATGATGTTTGGTTAGCAAGCGGTTTTAGGGAAAATTGGGAAACTAAAGATATAGATATTGTATTAAATAATAATTTTAATTTTAAAGAATTACATGATATTATGTTAAGTGCTATAAAAATAGGTATTGATAATAATATCTTTGTTGATATTTGCCATTGGAATATAAAACCTCTTGACTATAGTAATGATAAAAAAGAAATAGAGGTGCTAAAAACTGTTGTGGGTAATCGAATAGTTCAAGATGGTAAAGTTATTACTGACTGGACTAATTCTATAGAAATTTATCCTAATTTATATCAATTTAAAAAAACGTATCCAACTAAAAAACAAATGAAAAGAATTTATAAAAGCAAACCAATTTTGCTAGAGGCTTAATTATGGCTAGAAGAAGTATATATAGTAGAAGACAAGCACAAGCTCCGGGTACTTATGAGACTCCGTTAGCTGACTTTCTTGATGCATTACCGCAGTATGTAACTCAGTATCAACAGAATAAATTACAGCTTGAGAGGCAAGCTTTACAGGAAAAAAGATATAACGATGCTCAACAAATAGCTAAAGAGCAAAGAGATTTAGAGCGAGATAGATATAATTCAGCTTTAAAAAGACAGGAAGATAAAAATACTAGAGATAACTATAATAAGATAATAGATGGTACACCTAAATTTGATTATAAAACTAAAAAAACAATCGCTGAAACATTTGGTTTTGATGATGAAGTAAACACTTACGACGAACTTATCAATACCCAAGGTGAGTCAATGACTGAATTAAGGTCAAAGATAAGTGATATACAGAATTTACCACCTGAATCTACTTTTTATCAATTTGATGATTTGGTAAGTGATATCGACCCTAAATCTAGGGAAATGTTAAAAGAAACAGATAATCGTTCCTATAGAATATTATTAAGTGCTGAGAAAAAATTCGATCAACAAAGATCAACAAATATGAGAGCTATGCCAACTCAAATAAAAACTGAGTTAGCAAGTGCAAACAGTCAAAAATCTTATATTGAAAGAGAAATGATAAAAGTAGCTCAAAAAATGCCTAGTATTGACACTGACAATAAAACCGCTCAGGAAATATTAAAAGCTTTAAGGGCAACTGGTGTAGACCCAACTGGTGAATTAAGATCATTAAAAAGTCAATTAGCAATATTTGAAAATACAATTAATGATATTAATAATGACTATTCAATTAAAAGACCAGTAAATGAATTACCGGGTAAAAAAGTACCACCTTCAATAACTGAAAACGGAGTTGTGTATCCTTTAGCTCCTAGTTATAGTTTTGATAATTATTATAATTCTGAAGAATTATTAGCTAACACTGCTCCAGATAGCCCTAGTGAAGCAGAGCAAAGTCTTGAACTTCAAGAAGCAAGGCTTATTATGGCTACAGAACCTGAAGACTCACCAGAATACAAATCAGCAATGGATTCTTTAAATATATTAGAATCTAAACCGTTGCCCGGCTTAGGCGGTTTAATAGAAAGACTTAGTGTTGCGGGGAAAGAAAGGGCAGAAACTGGTGAAGGTATAAGAGGTATTAGACCTGAATCTAGAGTGTTTGATTTACCTCCAGTAGAAGATCCGACAGATCTTAAATACGTTGATAGGGTTCTTAGTCAATTTGATAGAAAGTTATCACAATTAAAAACATTAGCTTTAAGACCTGAACAATATCGAGGTTCTGGTGCTTCTGACAAGGTTAATCAAATAAATTCAAACTTAAAAGCTAAAGATAATTTAATATCTCAAATAAAAGAATTATATAAAAAAATGCCTAAGACTAAGAAATTTGAAAAGCAGTTAAAGTCAATAAAATCTATTATTCAAGACAATCCAACTGGATTAGAAGCATTTTTAGATAGTAAAGCCAGAAAAGGTAAAGGAGAGTTTAAATTTAAAAAAGGTAAAGTATCTGAAGAAGATAAAGTATTATTAGCAGAATTAAATAGTATATTAAATTTTGAATCAGAGCAAGGAAAGCAAGAGCCTATCTCTACTGTAGAAAATTTAATAAGATCAATAGCACCGATAAGAGCTGACACTCCATCAGGTTTTAGAATACCACAAAATTAATAGGGCATGCCCGAATCAACTAAAAGATATAGTTACTTTAGTGAATATATAGACAACTTATCTGATGATGGGTTAGACGATGCATCCGTAGCTAAGGTGCAAACCAATGGTGATTACTTAGATCAAAAATCAAACTTCGATAATAACTTATACGACTCTCAGTCTTATTATGATGCCTTATTAGAGAAAAATAACGAACAAAAAGTATCAAAAGAAGATGGTGATTTATATGGGTTTATTCCCGGTGAGTGGTTACCAGATTGGGTAAAGGCTGGTTATCAAAATAGCATTACAGGATTAGCAGATAAAATTGCTACTGGAGAAGATAGGTTTGATTTGTCAAACTACTCTCCGAGTATGATGGAAGATGTTGGTGCTACTTTAATATCTTTCTTACAACCATTAGATATTTTATCATTAGCAACGACTGGTGGGATAGGTGGGATTGCAGCTAAATCTGCTACAAAAGCAGCGGTAAGGAAAGCACTTAAATCTGGGGTTGGTAAAGGTGTAAAAGTTAGTGATGATTTAGTTAAGTCAGTTCTAGGTGACAATGTTCTTCTGAGTAGTGGGTTAAGGCGTGCAAAAACAGCTATAGGGTCAGTTGATAAATTAAAAGGTGGAGCTGGAGAAGCGTTTAGAGCAACAACAAATCCGTTGAACGAGGCAAAAAGAAGGTTAACGCTTCAAGGTATTTCAGCAAAAAAGGCTAATGATATTATAGAAAAAGCTGCACCTAGAGTATTAAATCAAGCATTTCAAGCAGCGGCAGTTGGTGGTACACAACTTGGTTTTTATAGTGGTTTGCAGTCTAGTTTAGGACAGATTGCTGACCCTGATCAGGAGTTTGATTTGCTAATGAATATAAAGAACGCATCAAAAGGTGTAGTCTTAGGTTCTGTTACAGCTGGTTCTGCTCCTATTGTTAAATCTTTTTTAAGTCCAAACTTAAATAAACTAACTCAACAATTAGCTGTAAAAGCAGTAGAGTCGGCTGAATTTGGTACGCTTGCTCCTATTATGGAAGGTGAACTCCCTACCGCTGAGGATTATGTTCATTCGGCAGCAGTTATCGGTGCTTTAAATGCTCAAAAATATGCTACAGGTAAGATTACAAAAGGATATAGGAAGATCAGGGATGCTAAAAAAGAAATTGGACTTACCGTTGAAGAGGGAGCACAATTTTACGGAGCTTTAAAATCAGCTGAATTTGAAGCGAATCAAGTGTATACAGACAGGAATGGCTTTAAAGTAAACAATGTTAAACTAGACACTAGAGAAAAAACTATTGAAAAGACTAATATTGAGACTGGTGTAGAGAAAAGAGTAATAAAAGAAGATATCGTAACTTTTAAAGATTTAAAAACGAGTGAGTTGTTAGAACCTATAACTTTTTCTGAGTTTCAAAGTAGAGGGTTTAGTAGAAGTGGTGGTAAGTACACCCCAGAAGCATTGCAGAAAAAAAGGATAGATTCTATATTTGGCATTAAAAAAGAAATTAATATGAACGACGCTAACTTTCTTGATAGAGCTAGTAAAATATTAAAAACAGAATTACGAGACACGAATATAAATAAAGTTGTTAGTAGTATGACTCCTGTTCAGCAACTAAAACTACAGCATAGAATGAGAAAAGAAGCGGTTGTAAATAAACTTAGAACCGAAATAAAGAAAAGCGGTTGGGAGACAACTATGATGCCCGATAAACCTTTTTCTGATTATCATGGTTTAAAATTTTTAGACAGAGCCGGTAAGCGATTGCAAACTCAAATAAGTGGAGACGCTAAAAAGAGAGTTGATAATTATAATGTTGATTATTTTAGCTATATGGGAACTCTTAGTCAGATGTATAATGATATTGGTTTATACGCAAAAGGAATGGCGGGTTATAAAGAGTCAATATCTAAATTTACAGGTGGTAAGTTTTTTAAAGGTACTAAGGATAAGTTAGAGCAAGACTCTATTGAAATAGGAAGAAAACTACAAAACCCTAAATATGCAAATGATCCTGTAATTAAACAATATAGAGAAGTCTTTGATTATATGTGGGAAGAAGCAAAGAAAGCTGGTGTAGATTTAGGTAAAAAAGAAGACTGGTATTTTCCTCGCATCGTAAAACAAGATGTATTAAAAATATTTTCTCAAGATTTTGGTAAGCTTAGAGCTGAAAACCCTCAATTATTTACTGAAACCTCCCTGTATAGAAATTCTAATTTTCAAAAAGTTATTGGTGAAATTGTTGAAAAAGGTAAGGTTTCTAAAGAAACAAGAGATGTTTTGTATGAAATGGCTGGTATAAGAAAAGATTTATCAAGGGAGCAAGTGCCTGATTTTGACATTAAAATATCGGGTGCGTTTAGAAAGTTAAATACGACTACGAATGTTCAATATCATAATGTTGCAGAGCATTTACAAATAGCTAGAAAGGCTAAAGATTTACCAGAATCTATTTTAGAAACAGACGCTAGAATTGTTATGTCAAAGTACGGTCATCAGTGGGCTAGGAAAGTTGCTGAGTCAAAAAACTTTGGAAATAGTGGTGAATTTTGGGTAGCATCAAGAGATGTTTTAAATAAGGCAATTAAAGCATCTGATTCTGGCAGTAAAAGAAAAAAAGTTTTAACAGAGGAGCGTGACGTATTAGATAATATGTATAAAATATTAACTAATAAGATAGAATTAGATCCTTCTCATAATTGGAAAAGTCCACAAGCTAAGAAAGTTTGGAGTGATATAGTTGATTTTGAAATTGGTTCTAAGATAGGGTTAGGTTTTGCTACAGTGCCTAATATAACTCAGGTTGCTATATCCACAGCTTTAAAAACTGGTTACTATCCAATTATAAAAGGTATATATAAGCTTTCTACATCAAAAGAATACAGAGATTTAGTTGGAAAATCTGGCGTTAGTAATATATCTATCTACCAATCATTAGCTGGTTTAAGACCTAATGACTCTAATATGGGTAAGTTTGCTGAATTTACAACTTGGGCTTCAGGATTTCAAAAAATGAATCAGATAAACCAATTAGTATCTGCTGCTGCTGCTAAAGAATGGGTGGGTATGTTACAACCAATCGCTCAGGGCAAGGGGACTGGCAGGTTTAAGACTCGTCAAAATTGGGCTAGAGAAAACTTAAGAGAATTAGGAATAAGTAATATAAATAATATATCTGAAACTCAAATGTCTAAATCTATGTACAGATTTGCAAGAGATACCCAGTTACAAAGAAACATACTTGAAGAACCTTTAATCTTTAATGACCCAAGATTTAGACCTTTATTTTTATTTAAAAAATTTGGATATAAACAATTCAATTGGGTTCGGGGAGCTCTAGGTTCTGAATTAAAAAGAGGTAATATATTTCCAATGTTAAGATTGGCTTCTGCTGGATTATTTGGCGGTGAGTTTGTTTCATTTGCTCGTGATAAGCTTGCTAATTTTTATGCTGGAGAAGAAGTGTTTAACGAAAATGAATACTTTTTAAATTTTGGAAATCTAAAAGATGTTGCTTTTGGAGATAAGAAAATTGACTCTTTAATAAGTGCTGATCGAATGACTTGGGGTGACGCTCTAGATAGGTTTGCCTCAGTAGGTGCTATGGGAATATCTATGGATATAGTAGCTGCTGAGAATACAATAAGAGCTATAGAGTTTGCAGGTAAACCAGCCGTAGTGCAGGATTTTGATAAGATATGGCAAACAATGACTAGAACTTGGGAAAATCTTGGAGAGTATGGATCTTTAGGAGCGTTGCAAAGAATGCCTAAGTATCTAGCCCCACTTTTCGGAACTGTACCTAGACGTTTAGCCCAAAGAATAGAACCATCGGGTCAAAAAGAAAGCTATGTAAAATACAGAAAGGGTTTTACTCGCTCAAAAATATTAGATTACATGATTGAAGGAGATTCTATAAGAGCAACAAGGCTTGTAAAGAACTGGAATAGGTCTTTTCCTCAGAATCCAATACTATACGATGATATAGGTGTTGATGACATAACAAAAAGAATACTAAGGAAAGCAAAGAAAAAACTAAAACCTTAATCATCATCCTCATCATCCATTCTAAGTAAGGCTTCTTCAGCATAACTATCCTCTCCGATCTTTCTCCAGAACTCAGCTAGTCTTCTGTAATATTCATTAGTACTCACAACTCGATTCATACACAGACCTACTAATTTAGTTAGCTCTTTTCTTTCTTCACTTGTAAGTTGTTCGCTTTCAGGTACGATCGGGTCATTTTTAAAGTAATTCCATTTTGTACTGTCATTACTTTTATTACCTGAGAAATCATCCATTATATCCATACTATCACCTATTGTTATTTGCTATTTGATATTCTTCTTTTTTCTTTTTAACAAAAGCACTTCTTTTTCCCTTTGTCATATCCTTCCAGCAATCATCTAATGAATCAACTCTTGTATCAAACCCTGAAGATAAGCCACAAAACAATCTTTCTTCATCATCATAATCACCTTTATATGGATTCCAATTACTTTTTGTACAGAATGCACATACTTTGTCAACTTTACTACAAATTTCGAACATTAAAGAAAAAAAGTACCTCTATAATCACGTTTATAGCGATATTATTATCTTTTTGATATAAGTATCGCTTAATATTAATATAAAAAATAAAGGGGCGTTAGCCCCTTTATTCTCTATTGAGTTAAAAAAGCCTAGAATCCTGCGTCGTCTTTCTTGTAAGCTTCTTTAAATTGACCAGAAAGGTATTTTTTACCATTCTTGTCTTGATTAATCCATAAAGAAAAGTCTTTCTTTTCTCCACCTACTAATCCGTTGCCAGTATAATCAGGTTTCTTATCTCCCTCTTTCTTATACTCGTTTTTCCAGAGCTTAAAGGTCTGGTCTTTTTGTTGGTATTCAGCCATGCTGATTCTCCTTTATTATGAGATGGTCTACCTTATCTTGATTCGCCAATCAATTTCAAATGAACCATTTATTTTCATTTCCTTATAAAGCAAACCATCTCTCTTGTTAAAAAAAATATTAATCACAAACTTCACAGACTGAGCCATGTATTGTAGAAGTCTCTTGAGGTTCTCTATTTATCATTGCTTCTTCTATTTTATACAAC
>Ga0098043_1000246_pt1 | contig 18602 bp, 9 predicted proteins | sample 9B_taG_FD_92581 | JGI IMG/M metagenome (GOLD analysis project Ga0098043, IMG submission 92581) | Marine viral communities from the Subarctic Pacific Ocean - 9B_ETSP_OMZ_AT15188_CsCl metaG | ecosystem: Environmental > Aquatic > Marine > Oceanic | place: Subarctic Pacific Ocean | collected 2015-01-10 | reverse complement strand
GTTGTCTGCAGTATTTCTTTCAGTACCATAATACCATGTTTGACGTTTTGTTTCATAATCGAATCTTGCTATTTTGCGCAGGCCTAGCGTTAAATTGTAATCGTAAGGTGAGACCCACGTTACATCTTCATAACCTTTATCTACAGCTATATAATCTTCTCTTTCTGTAAATGGCGTGCTAGTTGTTATTGATGTATAAAAAGTAGAGTATTTAAAAAACTCCTGTGCACAACATTTCTTTGGTGTAACACATGATATTAGTAATATTACTAATAATAATAATATTTTTTTCATTATATAGTTTTATATGTTATTGTTACTTCTTCTCCACATTCTATAGCCTCTGCTATACGTGGATATATTCTTTTATATGCTTGAGTGGATTTACCTATAAATCCATTTGTTACTATTTGGTTGTTTTCCTGTGAGTCACCTACCAACAAACAACCTGCTGTATGCTCATCGGTGTTTCCACAATGGATAAGTATATACTCAAAGCCAGGAACATCAAGAACATGCAGCATACCAATATGTATGTGAGGAAATCTTTTCGTGTACCTCGCGTGATATCCTCCAACTTTCCTAAGACCCAGTTTATAATCACCATCTGGGATTCTCGTTTCTCCAAGAACTTTTGTATCTCTTTTTTCATCTTCTAATGTGTATGCTAAAAATTTTTTCTGTTGCCACAACCCATCTATATCGTTACCTTGTTCTATTACTTCTAATAATATTCCATTAGTACTATCTGTACCACTTGAAAATCTAATTACTTCTAATTTCATTATTTTATTATTATAGTTAAATTTGCCGCACCACCATCTGAAGCGTTTTGTGTTGTAATTCTTAAATGATACAGTTTAGAATCAAAGCTTAAACAGTCTTCTAAAACTAAAGTAGAAGCGTATGGTATATCTACATCTTTAATAAAATGATATTTAACATTTCCAGCGTCAGTACTAGTAGATGCTGTTTCATCTTCTAAGAACACACAAACGTTATCAGCCTGATGACCATCAACATTAGCTATTAATATTTTTTTTATATTACCACTGACACCGCCTTTCTTTGTTATTAAAGTGGTTGTACCAGTTGCTACATTTTTATATATTCCAGCCATTATTTCAATGCTATTATTGAAGTTTTTGTTACGCCAGCTTTTGCTACCGTCATTAATATACTATAATTTCCACGATTTTCTGCCATTCCACTAAAAGATATAGTAGTGCCATCAGTAGGCGTTGTTATAGTATTATCTTTACTTTTATTAATAACATCACCATCTTTAATAGCTTTTCTATATTCTAATTTAGCGCTGTTTATAAATCTCATGATCCTATTTCAAATCCAAAGTTTAACAACATTATTCTAAATTTATTCTTACAACATGTATCATCACTTTTACAAGCAGCACACCATTTTATTTCCCATATTGTTAACCATCCAAATCTGAATGTGAAGTCTATTTTATTCTTTTTGTTACTTGATTTCCAAGAATTTATCCAATTTACCATATTTTTAATTTATTGTTTCTTTATTATAATTACACGTTTATTGGTGAGCATAACATTTTTTGCTCTCATTCTCAGTTTTGTTCTTGCATCTATCACCATTCTTTTTTATAGCTGTGCATCTATATTCTTTAATCCCATCACCATCTCTATCATCTCCATCTGTGAATTCCATATGGTGATAACACAAGTAAGTTTTTTCAGCTGTTTCAGTTGTGTTACCACATCTTTCACCGTTAGATCTTATACCTGAACATCTAACAGTTTTAATACCTTTTTCTTTCTTTTCCTTTTCTTCTTCTATCTTTTCTTTTTCTTTTTCAATTTCTTTTTCTATTTTCTTTTGTTCTTTTTCTTTTTCTTTTTCTATAGCTTTCTTTTCTGCAATACGCTCTTTAGCTTCAGCTGTGTCCTCGTCTTCAAGTCCTAATTCCCACACACTCCAACCTAAACCTAGTTGTATTCTTTCCCATATAGAGTGATTACCTGTTATTGCCTCTTCTAAGTTATTAGCTTTTCTAACTAATCTTTGTGTAGGTATATTAAACACAGCTTCAATTATACTAGACCAAAAATATAACTTAGGATTTTCTACACGCCAACCTAACTCTTCGCTAAGCTTACCATCTGAGTCATAATATTCAGATCGTATTGCTTGATATATTTTTCTTAACTTACTACCTATTGGCGGAGAAAAACTAAGTAATTCTAATAAAATTTTACCATCTTCTCTATTCCAACCCTTTGCTTTTTGTTCTTTATATACACCAATTGTATTTTTTATAGTTGATGCAATTTTACCATGTATACCCATACCTGATAAAAATGACTCTAAAGTGCCGTTAAGAACTCGCTTTACATCTTTATCTTTTTCTTCCTCGTCGTCACCCCATAATGAAGCTGCTAATGCTTGTTGTAATGATAGAAATACAATACTTTGTACGGCGCTATAATACATTATTCTTGATATATGTGATTTAGGGTCACCTCTTCTATTTGCTAAATCTGATAATGATTTTTTAGTTAAACGTGTATACTGCATTGTTGTATTTTGAAAAGCTAATACAACTCTACCTAATACACTAGCCTGCTGTTGAGATACCATATCTTCCCTAGATGATTGTTGCGTTTCTTCAGCAAGTTCTTGGAATTCTAACATAGCTTTATCATTAGCTTCTTTAGTAGACATACCTCTTTTTTTGTATGTATTAAATCTATTTCTATAAAAAGAAGCACCACCAAAGGCAATAGCAAAACTATCTACTACTTGAGTAGGTGTAAAACCTAATTGTAATAAATAATTAATAACTTTTCTTGGTGTAGCTCTACCATCTGAAAAAGCAGCAGACAGTTCCGATGCCGACACGTCCGTTTGCAGTCCTCTTCTTCTTTGTTTTAATTGAGCCGAATTAAATAGCATTGCAAAATCTTTCCAAAATTGAGGTTGATTAGCAAAAGCTTTACCAGCTTTAAATAAATTATTATCAGTCCAGTTTATAAAGTTAACTGTAGATAAAGTTTGTAGTGATGCTGACCTCATATTAAAGAACATGATTGCACCAACAGATCCATTAATCCAGTCCAATAAACCATTTACATTACTATCTTGACTAATTTTTCTATTAGTACCATTTTCCATACGGTATAATATATTATCTAAAGCTTTTCTAAAATTAGTGCCATACAATGCTTGTATTTTGTTTAAATTATCTGGAGTAAATATAGCATCAACGTTAGCTAAGTAATCTGCTAAAAATTCTTTTCTACCTACTCTATTTACTATATCATTTAAATCACTAGCAACTGTACCAATTGACCAACCTTCTCTTGGTTGTATATAACCATCTTGTAACCTAGTTATTTTACTTAAAGCGTCTGCATACTGTTTTACCTTTGTGTTACTTTCAACATATTCAATTAATTTATCTTTAGTCGCATTGTCTAAACCAGGTATATTAAAACCTGCCTTATCCCATAAGTAAACTCTTATAGCAGAGTCTACAGTAAACTTAGTTCCTACTACATTTTTAAATAAAGACTTTTTTACATCTTTAAATTGTTTTTTTAACTGCTTGTACTCATCAACCATACCTTGTTTATAGACATTCCAAGATCTTATACCTTTAGCAAATGGGTCTAATAAGTTTTCTTTAAACCACTCCATATGTTGTTCACCTTGCTTGCCGGTACCTAAAAATCTATATAATAAACCTTTAAAGTCTTCCGCTGATGGTGGAACAAATAATCTCCACCAACCTTTATGTCTACCAGTTTTAATTGCTTCAGCTTGTGATATTACTACATCAGCTCCAACGCCTTTTGATTGCTCTATTATATCATTAAACTCTTTACTAGCATTTTTACTAAACTTAACTCTAGCTTGAACAACTTCAGATTTAACATCTAATTGATCTAGTACTTGTTTAACAGCATCAACGTTCTGTATAGCGTCATCTACAAAATACATATCATTATATCCTTCAGCAAATTTATCTAACATCCATTGAGCTTTAGCATCACCAGTACTATTTGCTAAACCAGTTATATTTTTTATTGGTATATCTAAGCCTTGACCTTTTAAAAATTGCTGTATAGCAAAAGCAGATTGTTGAGGTCTAGCAGTCAAAACAAACATGTCTTTAGTTCCGTATTTCTTAGCTCTATTTCTAGCCTTTTCAAGTAATGGACCTGGTGTTCCATCTACAACTTTATTAAACTCTGAAAAATCAAATTTAGCACCTTGATCTAATAACTCCCCACCTTTATTAGCAAACTCTTCTGCTGTTAATCTACCTTTAATATAACTATTAGTAAATTTATCCATTTTGTTAACTAAAGACTTAGGCATTGGATCACCTTGTTTTAATTTATCAGTTTTTACTTCTGCAAAATTACTACCAAACTCTTCTTTAAAAGCTTTTTTATTTTTTTGTACTGCCTTCCAATTACGTTCAACTATAAAATCTTGTAATGATCTTTCTTTTCTAGCTTTATTTCTTTCTAATGCTGTTTCTAAAGAGCTTTCTACAAATAACATTTGAACATCATAGCCAGCGTCTTTATATTTTTGCGCTTGAGTAAACATTGATATAGTACTTGCTCCAGTTCCATCAACAACTACACCATCACCTCTACCTCTAAATTTAGTTGCTTTACGTTGAGCAATATCTCTAGCCTCCCATTGTAAGCTACCCCATTTACTAGATTGTTCAGGGGTAAAATCCCTCATATCAGTAGGTAGCCCACTATTTTTAGCTAACCATTCTAATGATATATCTTGATTAACCATCTTAAACCCTTGCTTTTCTAAGCCTAATTGTTTTACAACATTTGATTTACCACTACCAGCGCTTCCAGCTAAAAATATAACCTTCTTTCCAGGCGTTGGTTTACCAGTATTATTTGGCATAGTGTATCTAACACCTGATTTAGTTCTAGCTAATGTATCATCAAAATCAAAAGTAGACATTCCTTTTGTTTTAGGTTTTTTACTAAACTTTATAAGGTTGTCTTTAGCGTTTAACATTGATATAGATTTAGAGTGCTTAACACTAGCATCTCTAATAATTTTCTTTTGAAGTTTAGATACTTCTCTATCAATAAGTACATCTTGAAAACTATTACCATTAGGAGCAATCATACTATTTATATCACCCTCATTTAAAAAGTTAATTCTTTTAAACTCTGCTGCACTAGTTTTACCTCCAGGTCCATCATCTATAACATCAGCCATGTATTTTGATGTTAGTAACTGTGAATGATTATTAAATATTAAATCTAATTCAGTGTCAATATTAACATTATCTTTCCAAATTAGCTCAGCAACCTCAAACATTGTATTGCTATTAGGTTTTACGTGCTCACCTTTAGAACTTAATTGTTGTAAAGCTATTTGCTCTGGATTTTTTACGCCTTTACTTTTATAATAAATTATAGCTTCATTTAATTGAGGGTTGTTAGTATTTATTACCCCACCTTTATTTAAAACACTTTTATTGTTTGTATAATCACCGTTTGCGTTAATATATAAAGCTTGAGAACCTTCTCTAACGTCTATTAAATCTAATCTTGATAATCCTCTAAAACCTGAAACAATACTAGTCTGTGCTTGTAAAATATTAACTGCTGATAATTGTGATATTTTCCCTTGTTTAGCTAGATCTATTATTGTTTTAGCAATATGTTTTGATAATTGTATATTAGCTTTATTAGCAGCTTTGATTTCAGGTGCTAATGCTTTTATTTTTTCTATTTTTTCACTTCTAGATTTTAGTGTTAAAATATTATCTATTCTCTTGAATAAAGATTTACTTTTATTCATTATTCTAACATCTTCTATTTTTAAGTTCTTAGGTAGTTTAACATTTAAAGAATTAACAACTGAAGTTAAAGCTTGTAATCTATCATAAAATTCACCTTTAGTTCCTTTTGGTTGATTTGTTTTTTGCTCAGCAGGATCCATAAATCTATTTTTGTACCCAAGTATTTCGTAACTTAATATATCCATTATATCAGGTCCTAATACTTTAGCTATAGCGCTAGCATCTTTGTGCATTTGATTTAATGATATCGTATTAAATCTTAAATTACCTTGTTGTTTTAATAGATCTTTTAATGATTGTGGAGCATTAGAATTATATATAAATTGTTTAAAACCTTTTGATTCATTTTCTAAGATAATATTAGAATCATACATCTCTAACGTAGTGCTTATAGCAAGAGATGATATGTCTTCTATACCATCAATTAAAAAGTTGTTATCTGTATCTATCGTATTTTCAATACCGTATCTTTGTGTGTGATCAGTTAATGTTTTAATCTCATTTATAATAGTTTGATTAGCTTTCCTTGAAAACTTAACAGATGAATTATCAGTATTAGTAGAACCAGCATCTGGATCTCTATCTAATGTTAAACCTAATTCTGCTATATAATTTTCTTTTATATTTCTATTTTGAAGACTTTCAATAGCTTTAATTTTTGGTAGTACATTTTTAGCAACTTGAATAGCTTGATCAAAAGCTATTTCACGAGTTAATAGTTCAGCTAATTTATCTTTTCTAGCACCAAGCATCCCAGATTTAATTGAACCAGGTGGTTGGTAATCTAATATTGTTTGAGCGTTAGTACCTCTAAAAAATGCTAGTAATTCTTGAGGTGTAGGATTTGGTAGTCTAGTTGCCAAGTTATAGCCTTGAGCATATTTAGTAAAAGTTTTAGGTATTAATCCTTTATTTTGAAGATCTATTATCTCTTGTTTTTTAGTTATTCTTTTTGATCTTGTAAATATTTTTCTACCATCAGGATATTTTTTACCACCAACCATTCTTTCTAATTGACGGAGATCTTCAGCTTTTATAAATTTTAATAATGGAGTTAAATCATTTTTAATAAACTCATTAAATTGTAATTCTGTTCCAAGCTTTTTTTGTATTATAGGTCTTAATCTATCTGATATAATTTTACCAAGCTCTGTCCTCATTTGCTTACTATTAACCTCAGGAAGCTTAGTTCCAAAAGCGGTTGTAAGAGCTCCTTCAAATTGAGTAATTAATTTTTCATCAATACCAAATACTTTAGTTAAAGTTTCTTGAGTTTTCTTTTTATCAGCAGCCGTTTCTTCTTTTATTACCATTAAGTCCTCTGGAGACAAACCACCTTCGTCTTCAGATTTTTCAAAAATAGTTCTACCGCTTTCACCAATAACTAAATCACCACTAATATCTCTTTTAGGTCCGAGCTTACCCTCTTTAAACATGTCCTTTATAGTACCTATTCTATCTTTACTATAACCAGCCATTACATATTCACCAAAGGCTTTAGCACCTACTTTACTACCATCAGCTCTTGTAGCTTCTGGATTAAAACCTGTTTTACCAAATATACGATCAACTATTTTATCTATAGTTCTATTAGCTTGGTCTTCATTATAATTAGCGTTTTTTAATATAGTATTTCTAACAACACCATTTTCACTATAAAACATATCCGCTATAGCCTCACTTCCTTCTTTACTATTAATCCATTTATTAAATTTAGCTTTCGTGTTAGCATCTTTAGGAACTAGCTTATTAAGTGCTTCTGCGGGATTAGAAAATTTAAAAGTTTTTGATTGCTCTTGTTTAAACTTTTTATATTTTTTCTTAAGGTTTTTTCCAATAACCCTCCCTGTTTCTTTATCAATAAGAGATCTGCCTTTTTTAGTTTGCCTAAAATTTATATCGCCATTTTTTATTTTCTTACCTAATTGAGTTATAAAGTTAACAGCATCTTTTTGTCCTTGTAAATCAAGACTAGTTTCACCTTTTGTTTTATTAGAAAATATATTATTAAAGCCAAAACCTATAAGAGATGATAAGTTTTTATTTTTTTTACTTTTAAGATCAATACTTCCTTCAGCAGACATTTCCATAAAGTTAGTAATAACTTCCTCTGCTTTAACGTCTCCATCATAACCACTAACTCTAGTCATTAACTTTAAATAATTACCAGGATCATGTTTTTGTAAGTGTGTTATTATATCACTAGATATATCATTAAATGCTTGTGGGTTTTCTCCAAATAATTCTTCTAATACATAATGACCTTTTTCATGCGTTCTAGTTTCTAATCTGCTATCTTGAGCCATATTTTCAACAACTTGAAATGGTATTTTTTTACCATCATTAGTTGTTACTGTAGCACCATGATTACCATTTTCAATACCTTCTATTAATTTAGTTTTGTCCGCTTCAGATATATCCATATTATTTATATCTTCTATAGCGTCCTGCTTAGTGTCATAACTTTTAAAATCTTTAGCTAAACCATTCTTTTTAGTTTTAGCTAAATCATTTAGTATTTCTTGCGTGTTATATAGTACTCTAGCTCTTTCTCTTACTGTGGCATCGCTAGGATCAGTTTTGCCTTCTGATATTAATTCATTTTTAGCTTGCTCAAATATTTCATTACGCCTTTTAATATCATTTTTATTAGTACTGTTTTCAAAACCAAAAAACTTTTCACCAAAAGCGGCATCTGTTTTTAATACAGTTAAAAGATTTTCATTATTATTATAATCTTTTTCTATTTTTTCTAATAACTTTTTCTTAGTAGAACTGTCAATTGTTTTATCAGCTTTAATTGCATCGTAGTCAAGTCTTAATTGTTCAGATTTATTAACGTGCGCAAAGAATGTAGTGGTAAATTCTTTACTCATATTATCTAGCTTAACAAGTTCTTCATTTAAAATGGTCTCGTTATTACCCATTATTTCAACACGTTGTTCTTCTAGTATTTTTTTTGTTTTTGCATCTATATTAGCTTTCTCTAATTGACTATCTATATTAGTTATTTCTTTTAAATTATTTTTATATTCGTCTAAAGTTTTTGAATCAGAAAATTTAGTCATTACACTACCCTTTATAAAAGGAAATAATTGAAATCCTAAAGAAAACATACCAGCAGAGAACATAGCGTGGTCCACGCTTTCAAAATTAGGTCTACCAGCTATTTTGTTCTGCAAAAAAGTTGTGAGTCCTTCAGAACCAACATCTAAAGCAACATAAGGTATACCACCAATAGCTTGGTTTTTCATTTCTTTACCAACAGCGGTCCATCCACTAGCAAGAGTTTTTTTATTGAAAGTTTTATTAAAAGCTTTAAAACTTCTAGTTATACCAGATTTAGTTATAAACGCATCTACAAATTCAGCACCACCATAACCCATTGATGTCAAAAATTTATAACTTTGAGAATACTCTTTACCTGGATTTTCTATTTCCTCTGCAACTAACCTACTGTAGTTTTCAGCAAAACCACTACTATATAAAGCTGCTAGACCAGGTGCCCCTGTCATAATTGTTAAAAATACAGGACCTTGTGTACCAACTTCTTGAGTAAAAAACTTTCCAAAGTTACCCCAACTATCAAAAGCGTCTCCAAATTTTACATCTGGTTGCCACGGTTCTCTAAGTTTTTCTACAGCCTTTTGATAATTATAATAGTTTTGATCTGCATTCTTACTCCACCAAGAATCATCCATACCAGTTACGTTACTAACAGTTTTTATTAAAGTATAACAAGTCCCCATGTACATATTTTCAAATCCTGTAACAACGTTGAATTTAAATTTTTCCCAATCGTCGTAATTTTTTTGTATTAAATAATTTTTAGAAGCGTCATCATCTATGTTTGCTATTAGATCCGCTTGCTCATTTAAATAACCATCTATAATTTTATAGTTTTCACCTAGTATCTCTGAATGTTTTTTGTATTCCTCAAACGCGGTTTTACTCACCTTTCTACCATCCTCAAGAAACACGAAATTTTGCGTTTCTTCTTTCCAGTTTTTCATTTTTTCTTCTGCTATTTTTGCAGCATCTTCTTGTTCTTTATAAAAATCGTTAATTTTATTTGATACGTTATCATACTGTTCTTGAAATTCTTTATCGTAATTTTCTAATTCAGTTTGTAAATTTTTTTCGTTTTGTATATGTTCTTCCTGGTATTCACTCCATAACGCTTCAGCTTGTTTATTTGTAATTTTTCCACTATCAAGTTTACCTTGTATTTCTTTTAATTTATTATCAAACTCTTCTTGAGTTGGAAAAGTATATTTATCTATTATACGTTGACCACCCGCGTTGTAACCTTCTTCAGTAGCCTCAATTATATCGCCATTTATTTCTATTTGATTTTCTGGATCTTTTAATATTCTATCAACCTTAGCATCATATTTTTTTTGTAGATCTTCTTGTTGCTCTTCTTCAGTTTCGCCCTCTCCATATAACAACCCTACTTCATTATACAATTGTATAGGATCAAATGTTAAATTAACTTTTTCAGCGTTATTAAAGTTTTCTTCATGCTTTTTAACACTTTCTTGTAACTCATTAATTGTAAGTCCGGTTTCATCATTTACCTTTTTACCATTATTTTCTATTTTTTTAAGTAGTACATTATTTTCATTTATAGCTTTTCGTATATTAATGTTAGAACCTATTGCAAATAAAGTATCCCACGAGTCGTCGCTGTCTATAGAATCTTTATATTTACCAGTTTTTATTTCTTCTAGTTCTGCTACTTTTAGTTTAATAATTTCATCTCTGACATGATTTTCAATAGCTTGATCTTTTCCTAAAGACTTTTCATCTGGCAAAATTGTTTGGTTAGGATTAGGTATATTTTTACCTTCATATTTACCAGTCTCTTCATTAAAGGTAAAATACTTATTTGCCATCACATCATCAACATACTTAGTATACTGTTCTTCTGTTATGTGTCCAATATCAAGATAGTACTTTAATTTTTCTTTATAATCAGTAGATGGCTTTAGTAATTTTGAATCATACATACCACCCTTGTCTTTGTATAGCTCATCCCAGTTTATTAAATCGTTACTTGTTTCTGCTTGAACCTGTTCAAGTATATGTCCGTATTTACCATCGTCTTGTACTTTTACATTACCTTGTTTTTGCCTTAGTTCTTGAGTACCATAAATACCTTCTTCACCATCCTCACCATAAAAAGGCATGTTATTAACTTCTTTTTCTATTTCTTTTAGCTCTGCATCCGTTACATCAATATGCTCTTTTGAAGTAGTTTTATATAATTGATGTGCATTAGCCTGCCATTTACTAACAGCAATTCTATCACTATCACTCATTGTTTTATCTAAAAAAGCAGCTAATTTTTTACCTTGTCCTGCTTCTTCATAATCACTTTCATATATAGTATGCTTTTTAGTTTCTTTTGTCTTAGGATCTGTGTACGTTATCTCTATACCATAAAAATTTCTTTCAGATGCGCGGGAAGTTGTTCCATCCCATGGTGTGCCACCTTTAGGTCCGTATATAGAGTTATCTATAACTCCAGGTATACCCTTTATACCACCACCTCTTACTTCAACTTTATAATTACCATTATTAACAAGGGGTTCAAAAAAGTTATCAAAGTAAGCTTCTTTATGGTCCCAATCTCCTCTAGCCCAAAACATTTCATCTTCTAAATCCATATTGCCAAACACTCCAGTAACGAATCCATCATTATTTCTTTGAATCTCTATAGGTGTCTGAGATACAAACTCTGTTTCTATTTTTTGCTTTTCATTAAACGGTAAATCTTCCCAACCATCGACACTCTGCTCTTTGTCAGTTTCAGTCATAGCATTCCAATCTTCCACACTAATTTCGTTAATATTAGCTTTAATAGCGTCTATTTTTGGTTGATCTTCTTGTTGCTCTTTTAATACTTCGGTGAATTTGTCCACAGATAGTAGTGGCTCATACCCAGGAACTGGGTCTTGATTTGTTTCTAATAAAAGATCTGCATTATGTTCTTTTACTATTGGTTCTGTTATTTGTTTTTGATTGTCTTGAGGTAGATCTACCTCTTCTGTGATTTGATTTTTAGGATCTTCTAACGATTGTAAAATACCCTTTTTTTCTTCTTCAACTATTTCTTTATTTTCTAGTTCTTTTTCTTTTTCTTTTTCAAATTCTTCAACTCCTTTTTTTTCCTCTTCAGTTAAGCCATATACATCCATATCCATCATCCAAGCGTTAGTTGACGTGTCTACTTCCTCGGCGTCAGGATTATCAATCACAAACTGCTCTTGTTCTTTTTCTGGAATATCTATATGGTAATATTTACCATCTTTTTTGTATTTAAATTTTTTTTTCATAACTGTATCGTTAGTTACCCGTATTAATATTTATTTATGCTTTGTTTGGTATATATACACCATTTTTAATTTTACCTCCACGCTTTTTTATATCTCTTTTAAAGTTTAAGCCTAATTGAGGTCTAGAAGATTCATTATCTAAATTTTGTTTTATTTGTGTTGCTTTTCTTACTTCTGGGCTTAAATTATTATAATAATTTTGTTCCATAGCTTTAGTATAATAATCTGCTAAATAGTTTTTTAACATGCCATCATCACGTAATATACTTGAGGTTATAATCGCGGCATCTTCATGTGATATTTTCCCATCTTTTGTAGGATCCAGTTCCATAACTTGAGCCTCAGTTAATCCCATATCAGTATACTTACCCATCTTGATTGATTTCATTAAATCATCTTTAAATATTCTATTGCCAAATATTTTATCCGTAGCTAAAGATTTCATGTCGCCAGTTTCAATTACCTTCTCTAACATGTTATTGTATTCTTTTTGATAATTAAATGTAGCATCTTCACCTGCTTGAATATCTGATGCTTGTCTTGTACTATCCTCAATCAAAGCTTGGACACTTGATTTAGACGTTTCATCGACATATCTACTTTTTACTAAATCTTCTATTTCATTAAAACTTTTCCAACCATCAGACAGCTCATAACCAGGCATGTTATCTTTATAAGAGACTTCGTTATTACCGTTGACAATATTAACCATATCATTTGTATAATTAGCTAATTTCTCAGTAGGGCTATGTCCTATACCTGAATCAGCATCTAAATTACTCGCTAAACTTTTTCTAAACTCTTCAGCATTAAACATTCTTTCACCTGTTTGTACCACTCCAGCCTCTAATTTAGCTTGAGTCTCTTTATCACCATTAGCGTATTCTACCTTTTCATTTTCAAATTTCTCTCTTAAAGCTGCCATTTCTTCTTCTGAAAATTTAGTATCTCTATTTAATTCATTTTTCATAACTTGAAAAAAAGAGCCGTCTGTTATAGGCTCAACTTCAGGTTGAATTTGTGGCTCCATTTCCTCTACAGGTTGTTCTACTTGTGGTGTATATTCTTCTTGCATAATTATATTTTAAATTTACGTTAAGCTCCTCCGCCTACTAACGACCCAAGAATATTAAATCCTCCCTCTATTAATCCTCCTACTGCTTGATCTTTTTGAGCGTTAGCTCCAGCTGCTACTCCTTGAGCTGATTGATACTCTTTAGCAGCATCATCAAATATAGCTGATTGTTTATTAAGTTCTCTTGTTTGAGAAGCGGCTTCACCCATTGCAATTTTATCAGCAACAGCTGCGGCACCAGTTCTTTCTTGCGTTTGTATATTAGCGGCTGCTTGTGCTTTTTTAGATTGATTGTTAGCCTCTTGTTGTCCAATTCCAGCTGCAGATTTTTGCGCCGCTAACTGACCTTGCTGTGCTAATGATTGCGCTAATGCAGCAATACCACTACCACCAGCAGCGCCTCTTAAACCATCCATAATATTAGATTGACTTTGAGCAAACTGTTGTGATGCCATTTCAGCTTCTTTTTTATTAATGGTTAAATCTTCCATTTTATTTTCCATACCAGCAAATTGATTCTGCATACCTTCAAATGGGTTGCTAGTATCAACAGCTGATAGTATATCTCTTTGTTTATCCCTTGCTTTTTTTGCTTGCTTTTCAGCTTTTTCTGCTTTCTTAGCTGCTTTACCAGCTTTATGAGCCGTGTATATACCACCAGCTATACCACCGATAGCTGACCATATTTTAAAAGGTGACTCTTTGTCGTTTCTAGTTGTTGCCATATATTATTTTTTACTATTATATAGTTACATTTTTTACTTATTATTTACTACTTTCAGCTATTTCACAGCCAACAGAAAACAGTTCAGCCTTAGCTGTGGAAGTGTTTACAAATTTAGTTGAAGCAAAATATCCTAATAAAGAAGTTAAATTAACTTTATTATCTTTTGAAAAGAATATAAAGTCAGATGTTGTAGGTACTACTGTATCCTCATCTATTTCACATGTTAAGGTCGTTGTCTCCGTACCATCATCTAAAGCCGTTGCGTTATTTATACCTTTTACTAAACCTATTTTAGTAAAACTATTACTAGTACTAAAACCAGCTGAACTGGTGGTACTAGAATAATACGCCGTATCCCCTATTTGTAAAGAAGGATAATCTGTTCTTTTTACTTGTATTGTTATATCTGGCATAATTTAAATTTAAGTTATTGTTAAGAACTCACTTGAGTCTAAATTAAAAGTTACATTAGCTGTTCCAAATTTTTTAATTATAATATCACCTGTAACCGTTATCACAGTTGGGGTAGTCTCATCATTTTTACTAAGCGCTATGTTAATTATTTCAACAATATTACCATGATCTGTAACGCTTTGATCCCAATCAGAGCTAGCATCAGTCATAGACCACACAGGTAAGTCTGTTGTTGTAAACTTAGTGCCATGAGCACCTTTAGTATAAACATAAGTAAAGCTATATATTTCTTTTATAGTTTTCATATGTTTTAATCTACCTGGCTTTTTGTTTGGTCTACCAATAATAGATAAAGTAGTCTTAGATGTTACAGTGTAATTAGTTCCAGCGTCCGTATCTAATGTTATTGTAGGATTTATATATTGATATATTATCCCTTGTGGAGCAGTTTGTGTTAAATTAGCGTTTAATATAGTACTACCTTTAGGTGTTACATTTATATGATATATTTCATTAGCACTAGCTGATGGAAATATTTGTTCAAATTCAAAAGATGTAAGTAATTGATTAGTATCTGTGGTTGTTAAAGTTTTGTTTAAACCTCTTATTAATCCAGCCGGTATATGTATAATATCAGCATTGGCTAAAGTGGTAGACATTATAGAAGTGTTGTTACTAGCTTTTGTTATTGTTAAATCAAACTCAGCCCCCACATCACCTACTATCTGTATTCTTTTTGTAGCACCTCCAATAGGTATTTCAGGTGATCCGTATATAATTTGTTTTATTTCTTTTTTTGATGTTGTAAGTGTAGTTCTATCAGAAACACCTGTATAATGTATAAATACTTTACAACCTAATCCATTTGGTATACTAACTTCACTATTTAGTTTTAAGGAATATTTAATTGTTGTACTTTGTCCATCACTATTTGTGCCACTTGTTTCAACAAGTTGTAATATAAAATTAGCCCCTGCTGGAGCGTTTTCAACAGTAATTGTAGCCGCATTATTAAAATGATTATTAGCATCAGCTGTTAAAATTATAGTTGCTATTGTTATATTGTTATTAGCATCTATCCCTGGGTTACCCGCTACGTTAGCAGATAAAACGTTCGTTATTTCAATTGGGCTACCTGTAGTACCCGCATCATAAGTACCTGATACTGCTGTTGATCCATTTACGTTTTCTGTAGTGTTATCAATTAAATCAATATCAAAAGTTATTATTCTTTTAGCATCGACTAAGACGGCATGACCTGATATAGGTATATTTATATTATTTGCAGCAGAAGACATTTCAAATAATGCTGAAAATACAAATGTTACAGTTACGGTATTATTTACTTCACCTGCTACCGCAGTATCTGTAAATGAAATACTAGCAAACTGTGGTGGCAAAGAGCCGGCTACCGTGAAACCGGAAGCTGAAACAACGTAACCTGAATTAGGAGTAATAGTTATACTACCACCCGTAATCATGTTACCAGCATAAGCAGCATCTTGTAAAGCCTCTGTAAAATTAAATGTTGATACTGTGTAGTTATATGGCATGTTTTAAATTTTATAATGTTTCTCCGTCCGCGTCTACCGCCCCAATTGTTGGAGAAGCTAGTGTTTGAGTATCCGTTGGGTTGACTAATGGAAATCCTATACCTTGTACAGAAAACTCACTCGTGTCTAAATTAGAATCAGTTGTGGTATCTCCATTTATATAGTTAAACCATTTTCCTTCTTTTTCTATAAACTCATGAACGCTACCTGATTGTTTATCTGTTGTTATATCTGATACATACCAACCTGGCTTACTATTTAGGTTATAATACTCTCCATCATTAACAGTAAATATATTACCAGCAGCGTCTTCAGCTGATTGGGTTGTAAATTCAGCAACTTTAGCTTGACTACCCTCGTAATTAATATTCTTAAAAGACTTAATAGAACCAGGAGCATCATTAAATAATAACGTTATGACTGAACTATATTGAGTGCCGTAAAAATTATTTCTAAGAGCCGTATCATCATGATGTACCCATATAGCGTTATCTTTAACAGAGTAATATTTATCATTCAAATTTGCTGTTGCTAGCGGTGTAAAAGATTTGAAGCTAACCCATCCTTTGCCTGACTCACTAAAAGAAATTGTTTTAGAACCAAAGCCGCTAAACTTAGAAGTGTCATGCAAAGTAATATTAAATTCGTCATCGACACCGTTAACTGATCCTGTAATATTAATATAATATTTTAAATTTTCTCTAAAATAATTTTTCATACCAGCGTCTGATATAGGAGTTATTCCATTATTAGATAATCTTAATACAGCTCCTCTTTGTGTATCGGTAAAATACATTCTGTAATTATCGGTAGCTAAAGATTCTGGATTTTTAGATATACCATAATCTCCAGTAAAAGGCATGGTTGTTCCTAATACTTTATTTGTTGCTGTTAATTGAGGATTACCATCCGCATTAAACAAAGCATCTTTACCGCCAGATTGAACTCTCATTACTTTATCTTCAGCGAATACAACAACATCGTTATCTCTAGCTATCATAGCTTGTAAAGATCCATAAGTGGTGTTTATATCTTTTGTTATTTTCTCAGCCATATTAAACTGATTCAGGTTATTAACTCCTGATGTAGAATTATATAAACCTGAAAATATCATACCACTAGTTTTCTTCTCCTCTCCGTAGTTTAAAAATGTAGAAGATACTTTTATACCATTATCTATTTGAGGTGCATTAAAATCATCCCTAATCCTATCTGACTCAACTCCATTACCAAATGAATAACAATTAAACCAACCTAACTCCACTGAATATTTCCATACTTCTTTTTCTATTTTAAATATACCTGTTATATCAATAAACGTATAGTTATTAGTACCAGCGCTAATAAGCTGTTGACTAAGCGTTATATTATAATTGACACCATCATTTGCTATAGATTTAATAAATGTTCCACTATCAACACCAGTACCAGTTACTTCCATGCCAACAGCTACACTGCTAGCATTAGCAACGCCTACTGCTATTTGTATCATAGCCGGAGTATTAGCATCGCCAATAAGAATCCCAAGTCCAGATATAGTATATCTATCTGAAGGAACTGCTATTGGTGTTGTTAAAATTTTAGAATGATCTAATATTTTAGACTTAGTAACTAATCCACTTTTATGTTCAAATCTAACAATATCACCTATAGCTGGACAAACTCCATCAGAAACCCCATCTGTAATTATTGTTTTTAAAGCTATATTAGCCCCATTAACTCTTCTTTTTATAAAAACATTATCATCATCTATAGCTTGAAAAACATAAGGATTATTAGTTAGGTTTACTTCTATACTATTGTTATTATTTGTTACTTGTCTACTTTCAACACCAAAACCACCCGCTCTTTCTCTAATTTTGTTTGCATTAGTAAACGGTATTATATTATCTAGCTTTAACCTAACTGGTATAGCTCCACTAGCCTCATAATATATATCTAAGCCTACGTCTTCTTTTGGTTCTGTCTCAAAACAAGCAGCACTAGTTTCTATTGAATCATCAGATAAACTACCAACAGGAACTCTTTGAACAAAATCTATAGTCATACTGGTAAGACCATTGTGTTTAACAGTACCTCTAGGATCCCAAACGCTAGTATCTAAACCAGTAAGAGGTAATACAGGTCGCCCATTAAGGCCAACTCTTGCAAACCTAACTATTATAGACGTTCTATCTACATAAATACTAGAACCATCATTATCAAAGTTTTTACTTTCTATTGTTATAGGCCCAACAGAATCTTGACCACCTTGTCCAAAATTTCCTCTAACTGTATAAACCTCTTGATTTGGATCATCTCTGAATTTAAACAAAGTACCCGGTGTTTGCATTTTGCTTTTAAAATAAGAATTAGTACCAGAGAACCCATCGGGTCCAATAACTGAAAATATAAATTGACCTTCAGTTCCATCTATAAACTCACCATTAGAAAGTCCTCTAGGATTAAAAGATGTATCACCATCTACAGCTGAATAACTATCAAAAAGATTAAAATTACCTAAATCAGCAACATCTGAATCAAAGCCACTATAAGCTGGAGCGGAATCAATAAATATATCAGCGGTTCTATTAGTGTTATTTGACCATGCTGTCCAAAATGAATCCGTTGAATCAGAGTTACTGTTAAGATTTATAAAGTTAGGTAAACCACCGGTTTC
>Ga0098043_1000245_pt1 | contig 18624 bp, 8 predicted proteins | sample 9B_taG_FD_92581 | JGI IMG/M metagenome (GOLD analysis project Ga0098043, IMG submission 92581) | Marine viral communities from the Subarctic Pacific Ocean - 9B_ETSP_OMZ_AT15188_CsCl metaG | ecosystem: Environmental > Aquatic > Marine > Oceanic | place: Subarctic Pacific Ocean | collected 2015-01-10 | reverse complement strand
GCACATTGGTTTAAAACTGATGAAGGTATGGAGATATATTCAAATATTGAAAAAAGATTAAATTAATCTAACTGTAGATGCAGTCGCTCTACGGGGCGATTGCAAACTACAAATTAAAAAGAAATTATGGTAAGAATTGATGATGTATATCAAAAAGTATTAGCTATAGCCAACAAAGAACAAAGAGGTTATATAACTCCACAAGAGTTTAACTTATTTGCTGACCATGCTCAAATGAGTATATTTGAACAATACTTTTATGATAAAAATCAATTTGCAAGAAGAGCAACAGAAAATAGTACTATTGAATTGTTAGAACAAAAAATTCAAATATTTGAATCTAATCCTGAGTTTTTTTCCAGTGGAGATAATTTACCAGAAAACACTTACCAAATTGATAGTGTTTCAATAGTTTTAGATAGTGGAAAAACAATACCTATGCAAAGAGTTAGTAAGCGTGAATTACAAGGTATATCATCTAGCCCTTTATTATCTGGAAGCATTCTTGCTACTAATTACTATATATCCAACAACACTATAAATTTTACGCTACCTACAAGTTTAGAGGATAACACGAATGTTATGGTTGAATTAGTAAGAAAGCCATTAAAACCACAGTGGACATATGTTATACATAATCAAAGTGCTCTTCACAATTTGCACGATGAAAATCTTCAAGACTTTGAATTACACTCTTCAGAAGAAAACAATTTGGTTATTAGTATATTAAAATTAGCTGGGATTGCTATTAAAGATGTTAATTTATCTCAAGCCGCAGCACAAGAAGAAATAAAAAATATACAACAAGAAAAAGCATAAATAAATGGGATTATTAGACAATACTACACATCAGCAATATTACCAGGGAAATGATTATGGTAATTATCAATTTACATCTTTAGAGGATATTATAAACCAATTTATGGTGGTATATGTTGGTGATAATAAAATGATACCTAGCGCTAGTAGAATAGATGTAGCATTTCACGCACAGAGAGCATTAGCAGAATTATCTTTTGATACTTTAAAATCTGTAAAAGCTTACGAAATAGAACTACCACCGTCATTGCAAATGATATTACCTCACGACTACGTTAATTACACTAAAATTAGTAGCGTAGATTCTGCTGGTATAAAACACCCGTTATACCCTACAAAACACACGTCAAATCCTTTTGAAATAAGACAAGAAGAAAATGGTGATTATACGTTTATTCAGGAGGCGGAAGAAATTATTAATGGTACTTTTGACGCGGATGTTGTAAATAGTGGTTCTATAGATGCTTGGGTTAAAAGTCAATTTGCCTCATTCAACGGTTATCCAACAGTAGGTTTTGCTGAAAAACTAGGCGAAATAGCAGTTGAATCTTCAAAATTAGTTTTTAAACACAGAAGTAGACTTTTTAATAATGGGATAGTAGGGAATAATGTTTGGTCAACAAACTCGTACGTTTTTCAACCTATAGACGTAAGTGATAAAGAATTTATCACATTATCAGCCGATGGACAAGCGGTGGACACAACAATAAGTACTACTACTCAGCCAGGTGTTTTAAAAGTTGGTATAAGTACTAAACAACCACAAAGTAACACAAATTATATTAGTAGTGGTCTTTTGTCAACTAATACATCATATCTTACCAATATTGACAATGTTATGTGGGATTTATTTGATCAAGATAATAACCCTAGTTATTTAGAGTGGACTGTAGCAGGTGATAACACTACATCTAAATCAATAGAATTTATTGATGTAAGAAATGAAAACGTAGTATATGTTATAGTTTTATCTCGACATGATTTTACCGCTGAAACTACAACTTTTGTTACTACGAATAATATAGATAATATTTCTGTCACTGCTTCAAACGCTAGTACTAATTTAATTTCTCCAGTAACTAATGGTAAAAACGTGTCTACTACTTGGAGTAATTATAAATCACTAACTCCATCAGAAAATAATAATGACGACTACGAAGATGATGTTTATTGGCCTACACAAGGCGAAAGATATGGACTTGAACCAAGTCACGCGCAAGTCAACGGTTCTTTTTATATAGACCAAAGATTAGGAAGAATACATTTTAGCTCTAATATTTCAGGAAAAACTGTGATCTTAGATTATATAAGCGATAGTCTTGGAACCGACTCAGAAATGCAAGTACATAAATTTGCAGAAGAAGCAATGTATAAATCTATATCGCATGCGATTTTATCTGGATCTTCGTATGGCCAAGCTTTAGTACCTAGATTAACAAAAGAAAAATTTGCTGCAATAAGAAAAGCAAAATTAAGATTATCTAATATAAAATTAGAAGAATTAACTCAAATACTTAGAGGTAAATCTAAGCAAATAAAACACTAGTATATGCCAGAGATTAAGAATACTTTTCTTCAAGGTAAAATGAACAAAGACCTTGATGAGAGATTAATACCTAATGGACAGTATAGAGACGCTATGAACGTAGAAGTAGCTACGGCAGAAGACTCTGATATTGGTACTGTAAAAAACATATTAGGTAATCATAGAGTCGAAGAGTTAGTCGGCGTTGGTTTCACCTGTGTTGGTAGTATTGCTGATGAAAAAACAAATAAATTATATTGGTTTATTTCAAGTTATGAAAAAGACGTTATTTTAGAGTATGATAGCGTTAATGATATTACACTACCTGTTGTTGTGGATTTAAATGCTGGAAACTTTAAAGCAGTATTAAAATTTTCTGGAAATATAATAACTGGTATTAATATAATTGATAATTTATTATTTTGGACAGATAATAATAGTGAGCCAAAGAAAATAAATATAGATACTTGCAAAGCTGGGACTGATCCAAGTGGAGACATACATACACAGTTAGAATTTAAAAATGGTAGTTTCAACGGTATAACAACACAGTTAGTGTCGGCAATTCCAGTTTTAAATAGTAATTTTACAACATACAATGATTATGGTAGGTATTTTTGGGCTGAACAAAAACAATTAGAACAGCTTTTTCCAAAAGAAATTATTGACAGTGCTACTGGAAGCGTAATACCTTTTGCTTACGGCACTAATGAATTTAATGCAGAAAATCCATATAATATTCGCCACTATAGAAACGGTAAGTTTTTAGGCGTACGACAAGTAAAAGTAGAAGGCGTTAATAGTGGCACAGGGGCAACAAGTCCTTTTGGTAACAGCGTTAGAATTGAAGATGGCGCTATTCAAATTGGAGATGTTGTTTTTGGTAACAATATTAGTATAGATATTGAAGAGCGTCATATTACAGTGATAAGACCTAAACCTTTAAATGCTCCTTCTGTAAAAATAAACCACTCAGAAAGCACAGGTGGCACGAATAAAATTCCTAATTTATTCGAAACAAAATTTCCAAGATTTTCTTATAGATATAAATTTAATGATGGTGAATATTCAGTGTTTGCTCCTTTTACAGCACCTGTATTTAATCCTAAATATAAAATAGATAAAAATCTTTCTGTAGATGCAAATGTATTTTATAATAAAGACAACGCTTACGACGTAAAAGAGCCACATAATAAAGCTATGGTTAACTCTATTCACTCTGTAGAATTAACTGATTTTATATCTGCAAAAACACCTGAGGACGCAGTAGAAATAGAAATACTGTACAAACAAGAAGAGTCAAGTGTTATATATTCTATAGGCACAATTAAACATGTAGATCCAGAATGGCACGCAACGAGTAACCATGAAGATGTAGGTGTTGACATAGGTCTTGGAAAGTCTAGTAATGTTAGAGGTTTTCAGGCTGAAGGTGGTTATACAAAAGGAAGATATACAATAACTACAGAAAATATATATGCTGCTTTACCAGCAAATCAATTACTTAGACCATGGGATAATGTACCAAAAAAAGCATTAGCACAAGAAATTACTGGTAATAGAATTGTTTATGGTAATTATGTGCAGAATTATTATTTAAATGACAATGTAGAAGTTCAAGTTGGCTATAGTGAAAGAAAAAATTCATTTTCAAATTTCGACACACAAGGATTACCATCTATTAAGTCTCAAAGAAACTACCAATTAGGAGTAGTTTATTGCGATAAGTATGGTAGAGAAACACCTGTATTCACCTCTGACTACGCAGCTTTAACTGTACCGTGGCAAGATGCAGATGGTATGAAAAATGCTAGTAAAAGTTTACAGTTACACGTAAGCACTCCAGTAAGTTTTCCAGAGTGGGTTGATTCATTAAAGTTTTTTATAAAAGAAAACTCCGGTGAATATTACAATCTTCTTATGGAAAGAGCTTGGGTTACTAAAAGTACTTACGAGCTAGACAACTCAGAAGGTCATATGTGGCTTTGCTTTCCGTCTTCTGATAGAAACAAAATTTCAGAAGAAGATTATATAATATTAAAAAAGAAAATTGGTACAGGAGAAGAGCAGATTCCATTTGAAAATAAATTTAAAGTTATTGATATAAAAAACGAAGCGCCAGACGCTATTAAGTATCAATTAGTTAATTATGGTGTAGCTACAAATCATACTAACGATAGATTTACACAAACTGTAAGCACTCAAGAGCCACTTTTTCCTGATCCAAATGCCAGAATAGATTACTGGAGTCCAAATAAACAGTTTGGAGGGACAAGTGAAATTGTTATAAACAAGTCATTTTGGTTAAATTTTCAAGAACGTAGAATGCCATTACATTTACAAGAGGGTGATGATGGTGGTTCAACTAAAAAACCTATTCAAGACGATTTGTATATTTCTTGGTTTAGAGGAAAAGATGATGGGGCAGATGATTATGCTATGTCAAAAAGATACAAAGTATTAGGCGGTTGGGTTGGTACAGAAGGTTATGTACTAAGACTTTCTACTCCAATAGCAAAAATTGATGCAGATATAGCACACGTCAACGGAGATTCTAGTATAACAGAATCAGATGTTTATCAAGACTTGTTGTTTCAAGTAGAAAAAAGAATACTTAAAGATGAAGAAGATTTTTCTGGAAAGTTTTTTGTTAAAATTTCTAAAAATCAAGTTACAGATTTAATAGAAAGTGGTAAACCTGTTAGTGTAATAGACAAATTCCAAGTAAAATCAAAAACTAGTTTGTGGTACTGGCAAGATGATATTGCTGGAACAAGCCCTGGCGTTCTAAATTATCAAGTTGGTTCTAGTGGTTATGGATTAACAAATTATAACGGAGAAACTATTACTTACACTAGCCCTATAAACAGTTTGCACTACGTAAATGCAACTGATATGAACAACGGTTGGGGTGATACCGCTGGAGATGGAACTGATACTCGTGCTGATGGAGAAATGAGAGTAACTGATTTTGTAACTCCTTGGAAAAACATGAGAGACGATACTTACGGTCCTACTTTCTTTGTAGACTCTATGCACATGGCTGCTGGGCAAAGTGAAGCAAGTAATTATGCTAAGTATTGTTGTGTAACTTGGTCAGGTGCGACAGCAGGAGACGATTCGTCAGCTGAAAATTCTAGTTGGAGTTATCCGCCTTTAAAAACTTGGCTTTCAGATTTTGACAATATAACAAACCTAATTTCAGAAAGACCTAAAAAAGATAAAATTGTTGGAGCTGGGCTTAAAGATATAATATCAGTTGTAAGAAACAAAAACTATTCTCCAAACCAAATGTGGGTTGATAATAATTTAATATCTACTTCACCTGGTTTACCTAGTAACCCAGACTTTGATGATTTAAAAGTAGATGGTTGGGTTGGTCCTTTGCAAAATGTATCAAGAAATGCTCCACCTACGGTTTTATCTCTATTGAAAAATCACGTGAACGGTTTAGAAGGTTTAGTTACTACAGTTGAAGATCATTCTAAAGGACCTAGAAGATGGTTTAGTGGTATAACTGGGTCTAAAACAGAACATGGTGTTGGAACAGACACTGAAACATATGCAAATGATCATAACGATACTGGTAGGCATTTTATGCACTTATCATTTTTTGCGCCTGGTAAAGATTTACATAATGGCAGTTGGAATATTGAAACAAGTAATTCTGTAGAAATGATATATGGCCGTAAAGCTTTTATGGCTAATTTGCAAGGTATATGGGGTGGTGGTGTTTTCACAGGTGAATACGAAGGCGAAACGTTTGGGCAATTAACTGATCCAACTGCAAGATTTTTACATCTTCCAATGGAAGGTAATTACGATGAAAGTTTAAACTACTTACCAGAAACACCAGGTCCAGGTGTTGGTTTTGGTTATGATTTAAAATACAAAGAACTTCACGAAAGACAATGGGATCCTAGTTTCAATAAAGACGGCGATCCAAATAATGAAATACGTGACTTTATTAGAAACTTATATCCAGGCTCTAAGTTTAGATTTCATAGATTGAAAACTGCTAACTCAAGTGTTTTGGAACTCATAGACGACACGGTGTATACTATTAAAAAAGTGCAAATTAAAAAGTTGTACAATCACACTTCTTGGAGAAAACCTTACAATAGATATATAGACAGTACTAAAAATTATAACCTAGATAATGGCGATCAAGATGAGGTTTATAGAAGCGTTGAAGAATCCGCAATGTTATGGCTAGATACATGTAAAGAAAATGACAATGGGGGTGACGCGCTTTCTGGTATTGCATCACCGGGTTTTGGAGATGGTGGTCTTATTAAAAAAATAGAAGATTTTGGAGCTTCTCATAATAGACGTGTTTGTTATATAATTGAATTAGATAAAAACCCAGCTGATAGTAGTAGCGCAATGGGTAATCCTTTAAGTGGAAATTTTCTATTACCTGATGGTACCAATGCTCTTCGTGATGGTTTAAATGCTGATTATTATAGTGATAATTTTACTGATATTGAATTTTTAGATCCAGTACAAAATCATTTATTAACTGATCTAAGTAAGTTCCCAGCTATATGGGAGCTTGACCCTAAAAAACAAGAAGTAGATTTAGATATATATTATGAAGCTAGTGGTCATATACCTGTTAAAATAAACAATGATACTAACGAATTATTTGCACCTATTGGTTGTAGAGTTGAGTCAATAGATTCACCTACAACATCTAGTTCAATATTGTTATCATGGGATAATAGCACTGCTATTTTAGATCCAGGTTTTCCTATAGCAGCTGGTGGAGCAGAGATAAATTATTCTGGAAAATCATTTAAGTTTATTAGACAAGATGGTAGTTATACTGTTGCAGAGGCTGGAGAACAGAATTTAACTGGTACTACTATAGGTTTAAAAACTGAATTTATTTTTAGAGAAGATATTGGAGAGGTAATATCATCTGGATTAGCATGGAACAATTGTTTTTCTTTTGGTAATGGTATAGAGTCTAATAGAGTTAGAGATGATTTTAACGAACCGTTTATCACTAACGGTGTAAAAGCATCTACTATAATACAAGAAACTTATCAAGAAGAAAGAAGAAAAAATGGTTTAATATATTCTGGAATATATAATTCAAACTCTGGCGTCAATGATTTAAATCAGTTTGTAATGGCTGAAAAAATTACTAAAGACTTAAATCCAACTTACGGCAGTATACAAAAATTATTTAGTAGAAACACAGATTTAGTTACGTTTTGTGAAGATAAAGTTGTTAAAGTTTTAGCAAACAAAGACGCTGTGTTTAACGCTGATGGTAATCCGCAGTTGACAGCTAATGAAAATGTTTTAGGACAAACTATACCTTTTGTGGGTGAATATGGTATAGCTACAAATCCAGAATCTTTTGCATCAGAATCTTATAGAGCTTATTTTACAGACAAACAAAGAGGCGCAGTACTTAGGTTGTCTAGAGATGGTTTAACACCTATATCTAAAGCTGGAATGAATGATTGGTTTAGAGATAATCTATCACAGTATCACTCTTTAATTGGTACTTATGACTCTTACAAAGATGGTTATAACTTAACATTATCTAATCTACCGGAGTTTAGTGAAAACTTTATATTAGATTCTTATTTAGATACTGGAGAGTCTTTAGAAGAATATACACTAGGTTCTTTAAGTATAGTATCAAATCCAGGTATTTCTAGTGGTGTTTCTTTACAATATCTTTTTGAAAGTTATAAAGTAAACGAATATAACAGTACTAATGTGTTTAGTTGGGCTCCTTTTAATCAGGCATCTTATGATTTAACCGCTACTGTATCTGTTATACACCACGCTGAGATTCAAGCTGGAACTATTAGAGCACAAGTTGATGAAATTATCCCTGGAACAGCAGGTACATATGATTTTTGGACGGTAGTATCAACAGATCCTGCAACTGGACAAACTTTTACTTGGACGTCACAAATAAGTGCGCAAGACGCCGAAAACCAAGTGCCAAGTAATCATGTAGGTCAAGAAGCAACAAATCATTTACCAGCTGTTTTTAGCAATAGTTTAACTAGTAGTGGTGGAACTCTTCCTGGTCAAATCTGGGACGCAACATTTAATAGAGCAAGTACAAGTGGAAGTCCAAACTCTAAACTTTTTGGTATGTACTCAAGAGGTTCTCACGCAAACAGTGGGTCTATTAATTATGGTTCTGTTTTAAATGGTGGTGGTTACGCAGACGAAAATATATTCGGAACAGTTATTAGAGACAATGGTGACGGACAAGGAGCTGTTGATGAAAGCGCCGTAGGAGATGGTTATAATGACGGTACGTATACAAATAGTTCTTCGCGTTTAATGCTTACTGGTTCTGGTAGCACACAAAGAATGAAGTGGTTTTTTCACACAGATGATTATGATCACAATCCAATTATTGAGAAAAAATGTGACTTTCCTTCGCAAACTAAAAAATATATTAGTAATGCCGTAACTAGAGATATGGATACTAAAAATATTATTTTTGATAGGTGTAATCAAAATGCTTATATTGAAACATCTAGTCAAGTTGGTAGTCAACACAATGAAGGTCAATCTGGTACTTCTAAACCTGCAGGTGAATTAAATTATGGTGTTGTTAGTGGTGCTACAACCCTAGATTACAACCCAGATCATAGAAAAGTATTTAACGGAGACGAAATACACATAGAGGTACACCTTAAGCTTTACCCAACAGCGGATGATGCTATATTTGGAGGTTTAGGATATGGAGCAGACACGTTTGAAATAGCTAAAGGTTATAATGTTATTGAACCAAGAATAACAATTAGAGATGGTAATAATGAAATAGCTGCTAGTGGATCAACAAGTCCTTTTTGGGGAGCTGGTTTTAACCAAAGTACTAGTTGGAATCAATACACACAATCGCAAAACGCTTCGCAAGATTCTTATCGATATATACAAAGTCTGCAAACAGAATCTAATTGGAACGGTGGTACTAATGATCAATATCGTGAACTTTCAAATGGTGATTGGGAAACTAAAACCTCAAATTATAATTTATATAGAAAACCTAAATCAACTGTTTACGATCTTACTAATACCGGTGACGCTTATGAACATTGGTCATGGAGTAGCAAAAGTGATTGTAAAACTTTAATACTTAAAAAAAGTGTTAAATTTATAGATCCATCTCAACAAAACTCTAATGGTACAAGAAAAGGTAGTAGTCCTTACCCAAACATAGAAACTGCAGTTGTCGTTAATGATCTTAGAATAAGAATATCTCAAGAAGCACCAGAAGCTGACCCCGCTTATTTTAGCCAAAGTTATCAAAACAATTGGAGTGGTTATTCCCACTACGGTAATTCTCACACTGTTATAAGGCCAATGTGGGAAATATCTAAAGTAAGAATTTGGAAAGGGTATGGAGTTTTACAAAAATCTATAGGTCCTACTTACAGTTCTATAACTAATACACTTACCTCAGCGACTGATCCTGGTGGAGTGCATTTTGTTGAAAAGATACCCAATGTAAACGTGCCAGCTTGGACAGAAGTTATTCATCATAATTTTGGACCTGGAAGTTGGAGTTATACTGGTGGTGCTGGATTTTATGCGTCAAGTAGATTATCTTATAAATTTGGACAATCATATTCTAGTACTGAAATTACTCAATATGGGGCAAATACTTCAGATCTTTCACAACCACCTAATGATCCTATAAAATACAAAGTTCCTAATGATTGGGATTCAACAACTGGTGATGCACCTAATGTTTTAAACACGTCACACAATAATTACGGTAGTAATGGTTCGGCTCACCAACCAGCTGGAATTGGTGCACATGGTTTAAGTTTTAACAGGGTAACAGACGGAGAATATTATAACACCAGCTCTAGCCCAGCACTCGTTACTTTTAATGAAGAATTTATACACTTAGCTGGATCTGGTTCTAAAGATATAACTTACGATATAACAGGTAATGATGAGTGGGAAATAGATAAATGGTATTTAGTAGATGTTGAGTTTGATAATACTTTTGGTGACGGTATTCCTACTAATCCAGGAGATCCAGATTTAGAAGTGCGATACGGAAATCTTGGCTATCCAAATGCTCAAGTTCAGGTTGTAGGAGTAGGAGCTAACTATGCAAGTAGTTATTTTGGTTGGCAACCAATAGATCTTGAAAATGGTGTAGGAAGATTTACTGGTGCTGCTGATTTTATGCACGTAGGATTAATACCAACAAGAAGAACAGAGTATGGTAGTAGTGATGGTTCTGGTGATGATAAAATTGTATTAAGAGGTATATTTAAAGTTGATAGTAGTAGTGCAGTGATAAATGGTGGGCCAGCTTATGGTGGATCTAATGGTAAAGCTTCAAACCAATTTGCACTTAGAGTTTACAATGCTGTTAATGGTGGCGTTAGAATAAATAAAATAATCGCTAAAAAACTATCTCACTCTTTTCTTTCAACTTGGGATAGTACGGCTGGTACAGCAGAAAAATGGAGTTTTAACGATGGTATAGGAAGTACTAACAACATTACACACATGTTCTCAAGTAAAGACATTTACTTCCAAAGACCTGGATTATGTTGGCAAGTTCCAGCAGATAAAAATGATGGGCAATATTTTTGGTCACAAGAATTTGGTATGGCTAATACTTTATCACCACCAGTTGTTTCAGCTAAAGGCTGGGAGTTAAGATTTACAGTTGATGAAAACCCACGTACTGAGAATTTTTCTGGAAAATTAAAAGGCTATATCGCTATAGATGATGGCTCTGGTGGTCACGAAGGTCTTTATTTTGAAGATATACAACACAAAGGTAATTATCTTATTAAGTTTAACTTTGATGGTGATACAAGTAATTATAATCCATCAGCTATTACGCCTGAGCCTTGGGTATTTTTACGTGGCAATATTGGTGATACGCCAAGTGTAGACTATAGTACTACTGGTAATTTCGATATAGCTAGTTCTCAAACCACTGGTGATTTTGCATCTTCTGCAAACGTTATAAATAAAATAAAGTTTTCAGATGGAGACGCTCTTGGTACAGCTCAAGAATATCAAGTAAGTAATATACAACTTACAGATTCAAGAAAAGTATTTTTAGGTGGATCTGCTGGATCTTGGAATTTTGATCAATTTAACCCGTCAACAAACAATTATATTTATTGGAAAGTAGGTACAAATGATTTTCCTAGAGAGTGTTTAGTATTTAACAATTGCCCAGCTGTTAATTTTTATGGTGACAAACTTGGGTTTGTAAATGCAAATCAACAGATTACTAAAACTATAAATCAGTTTGAACAATATAAAATAAAGTTTAAACATAGTATATCTGAAAATAGTGATCCTAACCGGCCATCATTAGCAATATATTATTACAACAGTAAGGGTTTTGGTTTTAAAATAAGTGGTATTGATCACACCACGGGCGTTGCTACAGGTAAATTTGACTTACAAGGTAATGAAATAAGAGAAGTTGGTTTTGATCCACTTAACCCTAAAATTGTAACAATTGGTGAATTAGATTCAATAGGACAGCCAGTGCAAGGTTCTACATGGAGTAATGTTAACGAGTTTGATAGTACTTATGAAGCTGATTTAGTAAACTCTTTTGTGGTGGCTGTACAAGGTGACATGGGTCAAGTTATAAATGGTACTATAGACGCTATTACAATGCAAAGAGCTTTTACAAGTTCCTATGTAGAAGACACAACAGTTACGTTTGCTGAAAATGTTAACGGTTGGACTAGCTTTAAATCTTTTACACCAGAAAATGGATTAAGTTTATCTAAGAAATATTTTACTTTTGATAAAGGTGCTTTGTACCAACACTATGTACCAAAAAAAGGTGGTTCATTAGGCGAATATGTCGACACTGTTTTTGTAAAATATACATCAAAAGAAGCTGATAATTATAACAATTTTTACAACAACCAATATGTTTCCAGTATTACAGCTGTCTTAAATCAAGAACCTTCTATAGTAAAAACATTTAATACTTTAAATTACGAAGGTACTCAAGCTTATATTTTAAAACCCTCAACAGTTTACAAAGATGGTCTTATTGTTAAGTCAGAAGGAGATTTAACTAACATAAACAATGCTATAACACTTGGTCTTAGTGATTTGCCTGGGTGGTCATGCGAAGAAATTAAAACTGACTTAGATGCTGGAACTGTTAGCGAATTTATTAAAAAAGAAGGCAAGTGGTTTAACTTTATAAAAGGCAAAAATAATACTAATATTCCAAATACAAAATTATTTAGCGTGCAAGGTGTTGGATTTATAGATTCTATAGAAGTAATGTCTACTCAAATAAATCCATTCTTTGAAATAAACACTACAACAACTAATGGTGAACCTGAAATTGTTGTTTCTACTAACACCGGTAATGGTGGCGCTACTAGTGGTGGTGGTACTGGTACTGGTGGGATAGGTATAAATCTTAGTGGTGGTGGTGGTGGCGCCGGTGGCGGTGGTTATTAATAAACAAATATTATGAAAATAAATTCTTTTGAAATAGATACTTCTGAAATGTCTAACATACCGCAAAGTAGACGGTACACTGTCAGTGGTGATATAGGTGCTTCATTTACAATTGTGGCTTTACAAAATCCAAGTAGTTCTTCAACACATACTTTATATTATGATTTTTTAAACAATGCTTTTGAAAGTGGTCACAACGATCAGCAAAACAATTTAAATATAACTCTTACTTCTACAATATATAAAGATAACATTAATTTTCCAGATGGTGGTGGAGAGTTTGTTGTTAAATTAATACAGACTAATAGCGAAAAGACAAACATTATAAGTAAATCTATATCAAAAGTATCAAGCGCAACCACATTAACTTTTCAAGCGGAAACTAGTAATACTAATAGCTACGAAGCTTTTCCAACTGCCACATCTAATGGTGTTCTTGGTACTAGTGGTTCTGTTAGTTTTGAGTGGGCTATAACTAATAAAAAAACTGACGCAAATGGTTTTGGTTTATTACAAAATACTAGTACTCAATTTGAAGAGTTAAATCTTGCTAACGAAAGCTCAATTATAACACAAATAGATCAAGCTTGGTATTTTAAAACAACCGACACTGTTGACGGTGCTATAACATCTGCAACGCAATTTAAAGTTGATGATTTAACAGATATATCTGTAGGTATGTTTATTACAGGTGTAAGCTCAGGGAGTTTAACTGGAGAACCTTTTATAATAAGTATAGATACTGAAACTAAAACAATTAAAATTAATTCAGCACAAACTTTTGCAGATGGTATAACTTTAACATTTAGAGCTTATGGTAGTAATAGTATTTTCAACGCTATTGGAGCAAGATTTACATTTAACGCGGTAACAGTTACTCCAACCGTGTTAACTAAAGCGTTAAGAACTGATACAAGTAGTAGTGCTTCTATTGATTTAGTAGATACGTATGGTATAGCTGGTAATAATGTTGTTACGTACAAAGGCGTAGGTGTAGATAATGATGGTTCTAATAGAGTTTCTGGAATTACAACTCCAGACGTAGAGGGTAGCAGCGGTGTTATAGCTGTAGAAAAAGCTCAATCATTATCACAAGGAGCTGTTCTTACTTTTATAGGTTCTTTTGCTATAATAAATTTTAGTGGTAATATAACAGTAAACACTTATCCAAACGCTAATAGAACAATAAACTTTGATATAGATAAATTTTTATCTGTAGGCACAGCAACTTAAAAAAATAAAACATGGCTATAGTACAAGTAAATTTTAATAAACAACCTAATTGTTCACTACAAGTTGGTGACAAGGCCTACGTTTCCTCTAAAATTAACGAGGTTATTATAGGTGATCCAGAGTACGCAGGTATTATAACAGAGGTAAATAGTAGTGGTATAAAAGTTAATAACACAGACGCTCCTATTTTAGATCCAAATGAGCCAAGTAATTCACCACAGTTTTTTTCATTTGCAAAAGATATAACTGCAAACGAATCTAGTTTAAAAGGTTACTATGCAGATGTTACGTTTACAAATAACTCAAATAATTATGCGGAATTATTTGCTATTGGCTCAGAAGTAAGTCCTAGTAGTAAATAAAACGCTAAAAGTGTGACTATATAAGTACACTTAAATTAAATTAAATGAATGACAATATAAACTTTAGATCCTTTAAACAAGGGGATTATGAAACATGTGTTGAGTGGTGGAAATGGTGGTGGAAACGTACTGGTTTAAATCCAGTTCAAAGAGCTTTATTACCAAGTGATGATAGGTGTTTTATGATAGAGAAAAACGGAGTACCAGTAGCAGCTTATTTTTTACTAGTGTTTGAATTTCGTTTAGTAGCTTTTACAACGTATCTAGTAACAAACCCAAACTATAAAGAAAAAGACAGAAGAGAAGTAATAAAGCTGTTAGTAACAAAAGTAGAAAAAGAAGCAGAGAAAATAGGTGTAATGCAGTTGTTTACTATCTGCATGAATGATCACATGACAAATATACATGATAGTTTAGATTGGATATTATTACCAGTTCAAAACGAAGGTTTTAAATATCTAACAAGTAACTTTATAAAACAAAAATAATATGGGAGATTTTTTTGGAAAACAGTCAAAAAGAAGACAAACAGCAACGATGAACGAAATGAATCGAATGATTCAAGATCAAGTTGATGAGTTTAAAGGTGCTCAACAAGTAGCACAAGATAAAGCCCTTGAAACTAGAGGCCAGTTTGAGGATTTTGATATAAGAAATCCGTTTGCTGGTGCTAAAAACGTGTTTGCTGGAGCACAAAATCCTTATGCTGACTTGCAAAACCAATTTGCTGGTATGCAAAACATGTACGAAGGCATGGAAAACCGCTTTGAAGATATGACTGTAGACATGAGGGCAGCTGATTTTCAAGTACAACAAGGTCAACAACAAAGAGCAAACATATTACAAAGTTTAAGAGGAGCAGCAGGTGGTAGTGGTGTTGCTGGTTTAGCGCAAGCTTTAGCAAATCAAGGTCAATTACAAACACAACAAATAGCGGCTGGTATTAGTCAACAAGAAAGACAAAACCAAATGATGGCCGCGCAAGAAGGCGCTAGAATAGATCAACTACAAAGAGGTGCTGGTATGCAACTACAACAAGCTGAAAGAGCTGGTGCGGCACAATTACAAACTCAACAAGCTGCCGGCGCTATGGCTCAACAACAAATGCAAATGCAAGGTGCTGCACAACAACAAGCAATGATATTACAAGGTGAGGCTGACAAGCAAGCGGCTGAGTTTGGTAGAGAATCAACCTTGTTAGGTATGGATTACGCTCAGTTAGCTGGCGCTAATCAAGCTTATCAACAGTCTTTAGCTAATCAAATGTCTGGCATGGGTCAAAAAGCAAATATGTACGGCGCACAATCACAAAATAACATGTTTAGTACATTAGCAGGAACTGCTGCATCATTAGCAGGGTCATACGTTGCTGGTGGTGGAAAGTTTGTCTAAGATTAAATAAATAAATAACAAATATAAATATGGCAAGTAAATTAAATCCAGGAGCAGATACAACTTTAGTAAATGTAGCTTATAGAGCTGCGCTAGCTAATACACCTAAAGATTATAGTAGTACACTTGAAAGTGTTGCTAGAGGCTATGAAAAAACAATGCAATCTTCTGCTGAAATGTGGAAAGATATTGCTACTGTTGGTAGTGCAATTGGAGCTGATATGATAAAAACTTCAAATAAGTTTGCTGCTGCGGCTGCTAAAGGCGCTGCTTTAGATTCTGAAAGTGCAACCTTTTTACAAGATGAAGTTTATGCCCTTAAAGATGAATTTAAAGAATTAGGGCTATTACCAGGTATATTTGGTGATAGAGAGACTAAAAAGAAAAGAGCAGAGTTAAGGTTAAAACAAGCAGAACTTTTTGCTGAGATTGATAATACTGCTAATAGTATTGCTCAAGGTGCAGCTGCTATATCTAACGGGACATATGACTTTAGCTTAGGTAGTTTTGCTCAAAACGACATGATAAACGCTATTGTCAAAAGTAATTTAAAAAACAAAATTACTGAACAAGGTAATTACGCTAAACTAAGTAGAGACGAAGAAACTGGCGAGTTGATGTATACTTTATATAAAAAAGATGGTTCTTTATCTTCAACTACAGGCGAGCCTGAAACAATGACAATGACGCAGTTTAACGAAGCTATAGCTAAAAACAAAAAAGATGGTGGTGCGATGCTAAATTCATTAAATACTCGTATCGACAACCATTATAATAACGGGCTTAAAAGTAGAGACGGTGTTTATGATGATAAAATGAAAGCTGCTGATACTAATTTTATTGAAGCTCTTTTAGGTGATGATCCTATTAACTTAAAAAGAGCTATGAAAACTATATTTGGTTATTCACAAACGTCTTTTTATGATGATATAACAAATCCTTTAAATGGTGTAAACACTGAGTTTTCTATGCAATTATATAATGATTTATTAAAAGTTACAGGTGTTGACGGTGAGTTAGAAGGTAAAATTACTAAAGGTATGGTTGATGCAAATGGTGATGGAAGTATAAGTCAACAAGAAGCCATGACTTCAGATAATTATAAAATTTTAACAGCAAATTTACTAGGTTTAACAGATGCAAAAGCTAGTAAAGAATTTTTTAAACAATACGCTGTAAAAAACTATCAAGATTCTTTTGAATATGGATATAGTAAAAAAGCGCCTGAAAAAGTTATTGATAGTGAAGATAATTCAACAGGTTTTTTAGCTACTAATGAAAGTGTTTATTCAAACACTAGAAAAAGTTATTTTAAATATAACGATGCTAAAGCTTTATATGACGCTATTAAAACAGCTAGCGAAGGAAAAGATTCTGAAGAAAATATAGACGGTATATTATATAAGTATGATAGTAAAAATAATAATTGGTACGCCGGTGAAGGTGAAGATAGGGTTGATTATGGTGATATAGAAAAGTTTATAAAAAATTGGGGAATAAATGATCCAGATTTTACTGATTTAATACCTCAAACAGAAGTTTCAACCGAAGGTCAACCTATACCTGTATTTGACGCTCAATTAAAAACAAATTTTCAAGATTTTCAACAAAATGAATTTGATTTTACAACAAACATAAAGTCTAAATATGATTTTAGTGATTATGTTATTAAAGATGCTAAAGGTCAAACATTTCCATTTAAACAGCTTGGTATAGAGTCTTTTGCAAATGCTATTGAGATTTTTGATTTAAAAGGAAATAAACTAGCTTCGTTTAGAACAAATTATACTGATGAGAAAAAAGCGCAAGACGCTGCAGAACAATTTGATAAATTTTTAATAAATAATAATATTAAATTAAAAGATCCAACTAAAGGAATGAGTGTAAAAGAAAAAATTGAATATTATAGAAATAACCCAAAACAATAAAATGGAAGAATTAGAGCAAATTGTTCAAAGAATGATGGACGCTGGTGAGTCCGAGGAAAATATTAAGGCTGTTATATTAGAATATGATAAAATGGGAAAGACACAAGGCTCGACGGTAGACTCGACGATGAGCCCAGATACTATGGGGTCACAATTGGGAATTGGTTTATTGGAATCACAAGAAGAATTATCTGATTCAGAGCAGTTTAAAAATGTTTTTTATAACGCAGCGTTAGGATTACAAGAAGCTTGGGAAAGCACAAAAATAGCAGGTGCTCAATTTGGTAGTTATTTAGGTATAAGTAATGAAAACGAAGTTAATGATTATGTCGTTGAGCAATATAAAAAGCTAGATGAAATATCTGCTAAGATGGGCGATACAGGTAAAGGTATTGTTAAAGGAGTAAAAGAAGGTGATTTTACCGATGTTGGTATAGGTGTAGTTAACGCTTTAACAAGTGTTATAACCACAGTTGCTCCAGCAATGCTTACAAGAGGCGCTTCTTTAGTGCCACAGATGATGGCGCCTATGTATACAGAGTATAACTCTGAAAAAGCTAAGGCACTTTATGGTGAAGACGAAGAAAGAGCTATTGAAAAATTAATAGAAAACAACGAAGATGAAGTAGCTATACCAATGGCATTAGGTGCTGCATCTGTTGCTTTAGAAAAAATAGGTATAAAAGGTATTAGTAAATACGTTTTAAATAACACTAGAACTAAAGGCGCTAAAAGAATTGCTGACTTAACATTAACTGGAAACAGAGAGGGTTTAACAGAGTATTTTCAAGGTGGTTTAAATGTAGCGAACAAAAGCTTAGCACAAGGCGATGATGCGGAAACAGTTAGTAAAAAAGTTTTTGATCATATGTCTAGCGACGCCGCACTTGAAGAATTT
>Ga0098043_1000244_pt1 | contig 18658 bp, 13 predicted proteins | sample 9B_taG_FD_92581 | JGI IMG/M metagenome (GOLD analysis project Ga0098043, IMG submission 92581) | Marine viral communities from the Subarctic Pacific Ocean - 9B_ETSP_OMZ_AT15188_CsCl metaG | ecosystem: Environmental > Aquatic > Marine > Oceanic | place: Subarctic Pacific Ocean | collected 2015-01-10 | reverse complement strand
GTTTCGGTTTCTGTTTCTGCAGTGCTCTCCGTTTCGGTTTCTGTTTCTGCAGTGCTCTCCGTTTCGGTTTCTGTTTCTGCAGTAGTTTCAGTATCTGTTGCCGCATGAGTTTCAGTATCTGTTGCCGCATGAGTTTCCGTATCTGTATGACCATGCATTTGAGGGTTAAAAACTACCTCTTCTTCATCATTTATGTCAAATTCATCTGTCATTTTATGAATATCTTTTACCTCGACCTTGAACTAAGTTATACACTGGATTTGTTATGCCTAAGGTTTTATCTTTTGCAAAATTATAAGGAAAAGAATCTTTAGGATCTGAAAATAGAGCTTGATTAGAATTATAAGTTCCCTTAAAAGGGTCTAAAAAGATAGTCATTTCTTCTTTTCGTTTAATTGGGTAAGATAAAGAAGAATATTCAGAAACAATCGAACTAGATTTTGGATTAAAAGAGTACTCAACAACAATTTTAAGAAATACGCTACCAACTAACACTGAAGTATTAAAAACTGGATCTGTAAAATATCCACCTTGAAAATGTTTATTACTTGGCCTATTGAAATCAAAATCGCTTGGAAGATTTTTAACCTTAATTAAAGAAAAATTATCATATAAAAATTTACCAGCAACTATATCAGGAAAAACTTTAGACCTTTCAAATTCAAAATTATATTGAGTAGTAGATAAATCATTTGTGTCTTGAATTATTTCAAAAGAGGGCATTTCTGATTGAGATAAGCCAACCCACCATTCATTTTTTCCATAAATTGATTTTGGCAAATCAGAAAACCAATATTTCCAATTTAATTGAGCAACCGTAAAGTTTATTAAATCTGAATTTGTAAAACCAAAAGTTGGAATTGTAAAGGTTTTATAAAAAAGACTTTGATCTTTTACTAAGTTGACGTCAACAGAAGTAGTTGGAGTTGGAGGTGGATTTTCGTAATCAACAATAGAAATAAAATTATCATATTCTATATCAGTACCCTCGGTAAAAAGAGCTATACTAGGATTAGTAGAAGATAGCCCTTTGAATGTACTGGACTTTTCAGAAGAAGTTTCTTCACGAAGATAAAAATTAGAATTGTTAACAGTTGCTGAATCTGAACTTCGTGTACCTGTTGGATAGGCAGACCTTACCTCTCCATACTCTTCAAAAAAGTAACCGCTAACAGAGCTTTTATAAAATACTCTATCAGGCAAATCAGAGGTATTAAATTTGGTTAAAACTTTTGAGTGCCCCGCCAAACAAGACGCGTCATTAAAATAAGGTTTATCTCCAGCTAAATGAACATTTTGAATTGAGTTTAAAGCAGAAGAATTATTCGAATTATCCATGTATGTAGGGCTAGGGCTAGTTGTTGTAGTAGCTGTTTCTGTAGGAGTTGGGGCTAAGCAGGGGCAACTAGTCCATTCTTTGTCTGTTGGTTGAGGTGGATCAATTAAAAATCTAGGGTCAACGTCAAAACTTGTACAACCATGAAAGCAAAAATGAATTTTTCTTCGATAAACCAAAGAATTTAAACTTGAAGAGTAAATCCATTTATCAAAAGTAATATTAAAGGCTTCGCAAGATAAAGATGGGGCGGATATTTCTATAATCCCAGAAACATCATCTTTACATATTGTATTCCAGGTTGCTACGCAATAATCTGTGCTTACATCTTTACTGGTGTCACAACAATAAGTTACTAAAAATGTATTATGTCCACATTCACAATCTAAAACTCTAACATCTAAAATTTCTTTTGAAAATTGACTTGAACCACAGTTTGTTAGATATTTTAATGTGTCATCAAAATATAATATATCATCACTAGAGGTAAAAATTTCAAAATTTAAATTTGAACACGGGTCGCAAGATGAATCTATAGAAACATTTCCATAGTTGGAATGAGTTTTATACTGAAAGTTTTTGGGGCCTATTGCTGAAGTTTTTAAGGTTATTGTCGGGTATGAACTAGTAACCGAATGGTCTCCATAATTTATAAATTCAAATTGATTAAAAGATTCTTCACTATTAAATGTAAATGTATAAGTTTTATGTACTCCTACTGACAAATTGTAAAGATTGTCATAATCAAAAATTACTTTACAAGGAGTATTATCTACAACGTAATTTGTTTTAGGCTCAGATACTAAATATACAGGTGTACCAATGGGGTAAAAGGAGTTAATAGCTGGATCTACCCTGAAAGAACCATCAGCATTATCATCTAAAACTGTAAAAGTTTCTGGCCCTATGAGTAAAACGCTGCCGTTTTTTATTTCAGCAGCAGTGGCGTTTATTGATATGTTTTCTGATCCTTGACTAACTAAAGATGTTAGTTCATAAGATTGGATTACAGTTAAAGTAGGAGTTTGAGGTACAGGCGCAAAGGGATCGAGGTCTTGATTGACTGCATCAAAATTTTCTTCACTTCCCTCTTCTGAATTAACACTCATTACATAATAAAACCGTACAACAAGTTTTTACACAAGAAAAGTAGTTTTTTGAATACATTTATGTTTATTAAATTAAACATAAATTATATTACACAGCTTTTGCGCTGTTTCAATTATAAACCTAAAAAAAAATAAAAATTAGGCGTTATGCTTCTCGTATATAGATATTGTAGTACCAGAAGCAGAAGTTAAATGCACAGAAGCGTATTTAAAATTCCAAATATCAGAATAAGCTAAACTATTGCCAGCAGCAATACCTGTATGAGTGCTAATGGTAGTCCAATGATTGGTAAAATCAGAACTTGGCTCTCCATTAACGTCTGTGAAGTTTGAGCCAATTATTTTAAAATCAGCTGACTGTGAGCCTGTATTTAAAACTTGATAACTGTGAAGAGTATAGTTTCTAACATTTACTATCGGTCCATAAACGCCAGAACTATCAACTGCACCATTAAAAGAGTTTATGACTTCTGGGCCTTTATTTTGAGTTAATTCTACCCTAGCCATTATTCTTCTTCCTTGTATTTTGTTTCTACTTTATCTAAAGCTTTTTTCTTTTTAGCTTTTTCTTCTTCCTCTTTTTCTTTATATTTAGACGGCTCTTCTTTTTTAAGGGCATCATCTTTAATAATATCAGATTCTTTAAGAACTTTTGGAAAATTAGCTTCAGTATACTCTTCTAGATTAACAAAACTATAATCTTCACCAATATTTAAATCGAAACTTTCTAATTCAAATTTAGATTCGGAGATCTGCTCGTATGTAAAAATAACATCATCTCTTACTCCGTCATCTATAAAAAAAGATTGATCATTAATAATATCTCTGTCTAATTTTTTATAAGCACTTGGTACTGTAGAGCCTGTAGCTAATTTGCAAAACATGTTTATTCTAGCTATAGCCCAAAGTCCAACTGGTTTTTCAAGTCTAATAGCATCGGAGACTCCACGCTTGTAAACTTCTTTTACTTGACTGAGAGAAATTTTATAGTTAGGGTATTTTTGATTATGATCTTTTATCTTTGTAGATAGAAAAGAAATTACTCGGTCAACGAATTGGGCGGAAATATTTTCCTGTCGTTGGAAAACATTCTTAATTTTTGAAGAAAAATCTATACTCTTCTCTGTCATACAAAATAATATACACTAAAATTATAAAAAAATCTTACTTTAAAGAATTATAATCAGCTTCGCTACAAAATTTTGTAAGTTTTGTGCCATCTTCATCAACAGCCTTAAAAGCATACCTAACACGAATAGAACCATTTTTAGACTCTTTTTCGTATTTTACTTTTTCGACTTTACTTTCAGATATTTGAACTTTCTTTTTCTTTTTTACGTTGTAGAACTCAATCATAGTGATTTATATTACACATTTTTTATTAAAAAAATATTTTTTTTTAAAATTATTTTCCAGAACTCCCAAATCCACCTTTTCCTCTGTCACTATCTTCTAAATTTTGAACCTCTTCTATGTCTACCCAAGGTAATTTAATTATAACAAGTTGAGCGATTTTATCTCCAACATTATATTCTTTTTTACCTAACTCTGGAATACTCATTCTAATCTTTATTTCACCTCTATAGCCAGAATCTATAACACCCACAGAGTTTCTTAGGTAATGGTCCGTATTAGATATACTAGATCTAGGAAATAAAAGGCCCACGTAACCTTTTGGGACTTGCATTGCTATGTCCGTTCCATATTCATAAAAACTAGATAAACGAGTAACTGTAGTCGCTACTAAATCCATGCCAGCATCACCTTCATTTGCGTAAAAAGGAATTTTGGCTCTATCATTTAATTTTTTAAATTTTATTTTCATAACATTCTACTTCTATATTTGCTTTTAATAATAAGTTAACTCCATCTAAATTTCTATAATTATTTCCATAAACTACCCTTGATATTCCTGACTGTATAATCAATTTAGCGCATTCTATACAAGGTGATATAGTTATGTACATTGTAGAATCTTTACTAGATTGTGTGGATTTAGCTAATTTTGTAATAGCGTTACTTTCAGCATGTAAAACTTCAGGTTTTGTTATTAAGGCGTTTGGAGGGTGATCACTTAAGCTTTTTGGGGATGTAGACTCTGGCATAATACTCGTTTCACAAGTATTGTCAAAGCCAATTGGGGTGCCATTATAGCCGTCAGAAATGATTGAGCCTTCTTTTACTATAATACATCCAACTTTTTGTCTATTAGCTTTAGATAATTGACTCCACACTCGAGCCATTTCTAAATAAGTTTTATCAAGATTTATCTGTGATGGCATTTTTATAATATTTTTTTAAACTTTTGAATATTTCTTTATCTAAAGGTTTAACTTTTTCTAATTCGTCGAATTTAAATATATTATATTCTGTATGCTCATAATCTAATTTTATTTTAGGAAATTCATTAAGAATGCCGATGAAAAACGCTAAATACTTATTATCTTTTCTTTTAATTAAATTTTGAAAAAAGACTTTGTTCGGTGGGATTGAAAATTCAGATTCCTCTTTTAATTCTCTTATAGCGCATTCTTTTGGAGTTTCGCCTTCTTCTATAGTTCCAGCAAATGGAGACCAATAACCCCCAAAATTAACTGGTTTACCATTATAGATTTTAATTCTTTTTGATAGAATGACTGAATCTCTACAAACCAAACAAATAGCGGCGTAATCAGAAGTCATCTTCAAGAGAACCGCTTTGTTGATACTCTCTAACTCTGCGTTCAAAGAAATTACCCATAGCTTGAACATCTACAACTTCTCCTAACCAAGGAAAGGGGTTGTGGTCACTAGGGAATCTATAGTCTAGTCCGATAGCTTCAAGTCTTCTGTTTCCTATATAGTGCATGTAATCAACAAACATTTCAGCATTTAGACCAAGAATACCTGTGGGTAAAACATCATGAGCGTAAGCGATTTCTAGTTCAACTGCTTTTTTAATGTGTTCCACAAATTCTTCTTGTATTTTTTTAGTCCAGATAGAAGGGTTTTGTTCTATCATTGTATTAATCAAATAAGTTCCAAATGCAATGTGAGAGCTTTCATCTCTTAAGGTGTACTTGATTTGATCAGAAATACCTTGTAATTTATTTTGTCTACCTAATGCGAGTAGCATAGCAAATCCACTAAAAAAGAAGGTTCCTTCGCAAACTATCCAGTAAGTCAAGAAGTTTCTAAGAATTTCTTGTTTACCTTCTTTGTTGTGAGCATTGAAATCTTGACGACTAATGTCGTTTGTTATAGACATTAAAAAATCATCTTTAGCTTTTATGCTTGGAATTGTTTCGTAAGCAGCAAAGACTTCTTCAATATCAAGGTCTAAACTGTCACAAATATATACTACTGTGAGGTTGTGAAGGCTTTCTTCAAACGCTTGACGCAAAATGTACTGGCGGCATTCAGCGTCAGTAACATATCTAAAGGCACTAAGCAAAAGATTATTACCAACCAAAGACTCGCTTCCAGCAAAAAATCCGAGACAGCGTTTAACAAGTAGTTTTTCATCTTCTGTAATTTCATCGTTTTTCCATTGTTTGATGTCATTTTGCATTGAGATTTCTGTAGGCATCCAATTATTGGCGCAACTCTTCAGAAATAAATCCCAAGCATATTTATGTTTGTGTGGTAGTATTCTATTTACTCCAGCAATATTTTTAGTAAGCAATTCTCCAGTCTTTGTTTCCATAATGTATACAACGATAATACACTATATAAGGTTCACTGTCAAGTAAAAAAATTAAGAAACTACAATTTGACCAATCATACTTGAATGAATGGTACATTGATAGTAATAAGTTCCAGAAACTGCTGGGACCCATGAGACGGTTCCGCTTGAAGCGCCATTATTTGTCGCAACGGGATTGTTTACTACTGCGCCACCGCTGGATTGGCGTATTGCAAAGGGGTGACTAGAAACACTTCCACCTAGAACAAAATTAACTTGATCTCCAGTATTTATGTTAACTGTTCCGTGAACCTCGGAAGATATTGGACCGTTTCTATCGCTTCCATCGATGTAATATTGGAGGCCTGCTTGAGTCACATCAATGTTATAAGTATTACTAGAAGCGTTAGAGACGGTAAGTATAAGATCCAGTGATAATTCGTCAGATTCAAGTTCAAAGCCAGGGTCGGCATAAGCTTTAATCGTTATAGTTGTTGTGCCAGCAGATGTTCCTGCTTTATGTCTAATTGAAAGCCCATCAAGGTCTGCAGAGTTATCTGTTATGTTTGATGACTCGCTTGTGGTTACATCCAGCCAAGTATCAACGCCTCCACTTCCATGCCCTATAGATCCTTCATGAGCCCATTCAACTCGGCCCGAAGTGTCAGCTTTAATGGTTACGTGAGAAAGTCTTGCTAGTTCATTTGTTGAAACACTTATTGGGAATCTGCGTGTTGAGTCGGAGGAAGAGAATCCAGCAGTAAGATGCTCGCTATATTCGGTAGCCCGCAGGCTAAACTGGGCATAATGGGTTGTTGTAGTTGTTGTCTGTGTTTGAGTTTCCGTTGATGTAGCGGTTTCTGTAGTAGTTGGGGTTATTGTTGGGTCGCTCTGCGTGGTTGTATCGCTCTGCGTGGTTGTATCGCTCTGCGTGGTTGTATCGCTCTGCGTGGTTGTTTCAGTCTGGCTTTCTGTGGGAGTAATGGGCGTAAGAGTTTCAGTCTGGCTTTCTGTGGGAGTAATGGGCGTAAGAGTTTCAGTTTGACTTTCTGTAGTCGTTTGGGTTTCTGTACTTGTATCACTTGGTGTTGGATATATATTTTCTAAACAATCAGATCCACTATAAAAAATATTAAGGGGGCTTGAGGGCTGTATAAAAGCTTCGGAGTTATCAGGCACAGGGGTTGAGGATAACTCATAACAATCACCACATATTGAGCATGACTGCTTTCCCTCTAGCTCTTTTAAGTCTATTGTTCTAGACCCATCCCATATAGATAAATTAAGTTCAGATTGAATATTTGATATTTTACAAGCTAAACCGTGGCTTTTAATGTTTGTTGCAGAAGAGTTTTCAGCTACAGGGACAGAGCTAGTAAAGCCAGCGAAATGTAGCCCAATTAAATTATATGAACCATCGTTTTCCATTATAATTGCAGATCCAGAATCTCCAGAGTCAGAAAACCAGGAACCTTCTCCATAATAATATATACAATCTTCGAATCTAGCTGTATGTTGAGAAGAAACAATTGGTTGAGGCACACCATTACCGTCTGTATAGGTGGATTTACAAAAATGAACTAAACCAGACCAAGTTGTAGAAACTATACTTGAAGAATTTGTATTTGAAATTCCATTTTCTGGAGTGACTCCAGTTGTTCTTCCGCTTTTATATACTTTTTTTCCAATTTCGCTGTCGCCTATAGTAAATGGGCCATCTATAAGATTTTTTAACTTATTAACCGCAAAAATATCAGAACTAAAAGAAATGGTAGCAACATCAATTTTATTTACTGGAGAGAAACCATGATTTCCTTTTATTAAAGAGTTGCTTTCATGAGTGAACTTTATGCCTTGAGTGCTTTTAACTGAGCCAAGGGTGTTTTGACCAGAACCTCCGTTTTGATTCACATCTACATTTGAGGGGGTAACTGATGAGCTGCCAGTAATATTTTTATTAGAATCTTTTATAGTAGCACTTTCGTAGGAATTGGTATAATTGCTGGATTGATCTGTTGTTAAGCAATAAGGCGCTCCAAAAAACATTATTTGAAAATCATTACTCATATTATCGCTATTCCAAGATTGATAATATAATGGTTCGTTATTTTGTAATGATGAATGTTCGTATTGAAACTCTAGAGTTTCTCCAGCACTTAAATAAGGGTCATTTCTGCTAGAACCATTAAAGTTTGATCCATTTTGGTAAATTATTTGACTAGTTGAGTCTTTAATAATAACATTTGTATAAGCAGAGCCTTGAGCTGATGAAGCATCATTTCCGCCGAAGGTGCTTATAAAAAAGTGATTTAGACTTAAACTGGCAGTGCTAGTGAAAATATATTTTCTTCCCGCTTCTATTCTTGGCAAATCAACATCATTAAATGATGGATTCAGAACTGAATCACTCGTGTCAGTATTCAAGAATCTAAATTTAGGTAACCCGCTAGATGGGTCGGTTTCTGCACTAACCGTATAATTAACATCTGGCTGAGAACTTGGTATATAAACTTCTGGTCCTAACACATGGTTATTTGTCAGGCCGAGCACTTCGCCACTAGGAGATTGTAGAGAAACTCCTAGTGTTCCTGCAGAATTTTCACTTTCTGGACCGATGGAGATTCCACCTTCAATACAGCTGAATGGATTTCCTGATGAATTATAAGTATGATCAGGGCAGCCATATGGATGAACTTGAGAGGGTGAGTTTGTTCCTGAGCCCGCTCCACAATAATCAAAGGCAAACATTTGCGGAACTTCTACAACATCAGTTTTAATTCCGTTAATATTGTCTGGAATCAAATCTTCTGAATTTAGATTGTTTGATGATTCTTTTTTGGAAACTCCAACTATAATACATTTTTCTCCAGTTGTGTTACCTTTTTTAGTTTTGATTCCAGGGAAAAAACTTTCAACATTTTTTTTGTCAAGAAGATTAGCTTCTTTAACCTTATGAAAATTTATTAAATCTGAATCGTTCATTGGTTATGGAGTTGGGGTGTTGGGAATATAGTAATCGTTAGTTGTCGAATTAATGGGTAAATTAATCGAACCTGACTCAAGATGAGCTGTGGCATACCCAGAGACTGAGGCGCCTCCTTTCGGCCTCCAGAAGATTAGATCGTTAGAGCCTGGATCTTGACGAGATCTAATTCCAGTATTTGAAGACTCAGAATTTATTAAGGTAGATACATACTGAAACATGGTCTGTATGCTTATAATTGAATTTGAAAGTAATAAATCATCGTCTGTACCGTCATATGAATATTTAAAACCCTCCAAAATAAAATCTATTTTTTGATTGAAATTAACGGTAGCGCTGGTTAAAGTGCTTTCATTAAGAACTGAATAAGATGCTCCGTCCATTCCATAAGGATCAATAAAATCAAGAGAATCTGTTAATGAGTCAGAATCACTATTTAAAGTTTTTGAAGAAACCGCTTTAGATTCTAAACCATAATTTATAGCGTAACCTTTTTGGTCTGTAAATAAAGCAGTAGAACCGTTGGAAGGGTAAAAGTAGTGGCAGTGGGCATTTATTGATTGATCTGAATAAATATAATTAGAATCATTTAAAACTGAGCAATCTGCGTCAGAAATAACAGCTTTATTATTATGATTAAATATGTAATATTTTTTAGGTAATATATTATTTATTTGCAATGTAAAATCAGTAGCCAAACCTATGCGATCTCCACCTGCAGAATCTTTAAAATAAATTCCTACTTCAAAAGGAGTTTCACCAGAAAGATCAATAGTAGAACCTAATTCTCCGTATATTAAAGTAAAATCTAAAGAACTTTTAGATAAAGAAATTGATGTTGCGCTAGAACTAGAACCCGTAGTTCCAAACTCTGCAACGAAAAAGTTATTAGATTGTTTAAATAAAAGGCCAGTTTCAAAGCTTCTTTCGTTTTGAGATATAAAAGAATAACTTAAATTAAAAGTTGCAGATGTTATATTGTAATTTAAATTTTTTCTTTTTGCGACGTCATTTTCATCATCAAATAAAAACCCAAAGTAAGAAGCGCTATTAGTATCTCCAGATTTTGTATTTAATAAAAAGTTTATATAGTGAGATTGCCCAGAAAATTTAGAATTATCATTTTTTATTTGAAAGAAATCTGGATGAGCGTATAAAGAATCAAAAGATGTATTTGAGTATTCAGAGGGAGATTTAAAATAGTAAAAGCTATCTGCATTAAAAAAATTAGAAGAATTTGATAATGTAGCATTTAAATTAGAAATACTTTTTTCTAGGGATGGGAAGCAATTACAGGTTTTCCCAGTTAAAGAATAGTTTCCGTTAACTTCAGATGCGAGGCCATCAAAACCATAAATTTTTAAAGGTGTGGCTGATAAAAATTTGTCATTTATATTTGATTGAACGTCGCTTGAATGAAAAGCTTTGGTAACATCAAAATCTCCATCAAATAATCTTATAAAACTCATAGCTATATATTACACATTTTTAATGTTTGAATCTCCCAAAGAAAACTTTTGACCTGGGAGGGTGAAGGATATATTTTTATCAAATTTATGGTGGAAATTTTGATGAACAAAAGTTATTGAGTAAGATTTTTTAGGGTCATGATTGATACTCAAATTGAAAGCATTAGAAGATGATGTCGATTTGGTAACAAAAGTTCCATCTTGATCGTAGACTAAAGCTGTGGCTCCATAGACTGGTTCAGAATTATAAAATAAGTTTCCATATATTAAGTTGGAGTTTTGATCTAAGTTTTCCCAGTATCTTTCATTGAAAATTGAACCAAGAACATATTTTTGATATATTTTATCTTTATCTAATTCAGCATTTGAAGCATCTGGGGTAGAAACTGGATCAGAAACTTGGAAAAGAGTTTCATTGCAGTCTTCGCAATTTGTATAGTTTCCTGCATAATTATAATTTAAATTTTTTGCATTTAATTGAGTGCTTGTTTTTTTATGACATCTACCATTAATTATTACATAATCTGGAGCATCTGGGGGTAAAATTAAAAATGTTGGGGTTGACGTTGGTGAAGGTCTTGGTCTAGCGGGGCATATAGTGCCCGTTGGGGTACACCAGCAATCGTGACTGGGTTGATCTATGGGTATTGGAGTTGAGACTGGAAATACAATTGGAATTAAAGTTCCAGTTCTAGTAGTAGTATGACTTTCAGTACTTGTTGTGGTATCTGTTGTGGTTGGAGTAACGTATACTATTGTCTGACTCTCTGTGGTAGTAGTTGTATCTGTTGTCGTAGTGGTGGATGTTTCCGTTGGGGTTTCAGGAATTATAGTTTCTGTTTCTGTTGTAGTTTCAGTAACAGGAATTTCTGGAACTTTATCAACTATATATACCGAATGAGCTGATGTAGTAATACTGCTGGAGGTGGAGCCTGGAGCTTGAAGATTAGAAATATTTACAATGAAACTTTCCATTGGGTCTAAGTCTACGTCATTATAAATCGGTACTTCAATATATTTTAAATTTTCATTATCACTAAAGTTTAATGTTCCAGAAACGGGATCGAAATCTACACCAACTGTTGCACTGATAGGTATACAGGAATAGTCAACAGAAAAAGCTCCAGTAAAATCGGAGGAAGATTCTCTAGCAACACCCAATACAGCAAAAGTTCCCTCCAATTGAAAGGAAAAACTTTGTGTAAATTTTACATTGATTGAAGCCATCTAAATAATTATGAAGTTTTTTGTAAACCACTTGTAGATTTTTGTAATCCGCCAGTGGATCTAACTAAATTATTAGATCTTTCTAAAGATAAAGTAATAGTTGCCATACACTTTTATACACGAAAATGACAAACATTATTAGTTTTTTTAGAACTAAATGTTATTTTACAAACAAATTCTTAATATAAAAGTATATTCTTTTTAATAAATCTGCTATGTAAGTAAGAGAACAGAGTGAAAATACAATAACTAATATAAAAACACAAACAAGTAAAGGTGTTTTATAATCAACCGTTGGATCTGCAAGTTTTTTACTCTTTTTAAATTCTATAAATTCTTCTTGAGATATTATATTATCTTTATCTGTATCAATTTTAGAAAAAGAACTTTCAGTTTTTTCTGTTAATTTTGTGTTTTCTTTAAAGTTATCTTTGATAGAGCAAGAGATAACAAATAAAAAAATAAATAAAATATACCTCATCTTTTCTTACTGGGAATTGCATAAAACCCAACAACCATGAAACAGAGATCCATAAAGGATGCAAGCATTAGCCCGCCAGTAAGTTCAACTATTTCCCAATCCTTTCCGCCAAATATCCAAGAAAAAAATCCAAGACCTCCAGAATCTCCTTTGGGAACAATTAATGTATATGATATATCAGGATTAAGTGCATAGTATATCATAAGAAAGCACATGGTAAAGGTTATACTCATAAATAAAATTCTACGAGTAACTTTTACAAAGGGGTCGCTAGCAGTTTCTTTTTGACTTTCTATTAATGCTTGAAGCATTTTATCATCTCTAGCAGCTAAAGCTAGTTGATTTTGCTTTTTTTGATCGAGCCAAGCATTTAGAAGGTTACATCCAAGTTTGATGCCTGCTCCTATAATTGTATTTAATACTGGACCCATCTTAGGTTGGTGTTATTGGGTATTCTGGATTTGATCCAGTTACTGTAATTTGCCCATTCATTGCGCTAGAATGGTTTCCGCATTTGTAGTAGAATGTGCCTGATGATTGAGGAGAAAAATAAACCTTAACGCCGCCGTAAGCTCCAGGGTTAGCTAGATAGGTAAAACCTCCACCAGAAAGTGTAGTTATGTCAATATCTAGAGAATTGTATATTTTAAGTGGATGGGTAGAATTAGCGTTATTTTGCATAACTAAAACATCTCCCTCAGAAATGGTAATTGTGGGGTTGTTAGCGTTAGTGTGAGTTGTTACATCATCTGTTCCAGAAACAACCCAATTACTAGATGCATTATTAGTAAAAGTAAATTCCTTGGTTTCGCATTGCTTATTCATGTATGCCCCAGGAGTAAAGCATCCAGCATTTTTGTTGCCCGATGAATCATAACCAATAGTGCCTTTCCCAACTATTTTCCAGCAACTTGCCCATTCTATTGATGAAATATGAGGATCGCTAACTGCATCTCTTTCAAGGGTAAATTCTTGACCTGCAAGAGTTGGGTTAAATGTGTAAAGAGAATCTCGATCAATCGTATTTCCATAAACACTCATCATTTTTAAATATTTGTTACCACCATAAATCTCGGTGCATGTTTGAGTTTGAGGGGTATAGGTTGGGGGTATTGTTGGGTGATAAGAGAATGGATCTGTTTGCGTTTCTGTATCTGTGGATGTTTGTGTTTCTGTGTCTGATTGGGTTGTTGTTTGAGTTGGGGCAGTCTCGGTTGGGGTTGAGTCAAAGCCAAATTTTGGAATGGTTCTTTTTATTACTTTTACTAATTCTCCAGATTTATGATCATTATTTAAGGGGGATGCAAGATACAGGCAGCAATCTATACCAGTTATAGTTAACTCTTGTGGATCATTGCCAATTGTAATTATGTCATCAACAGAAAATAATTTATAATCTTCCATTGGTAATTGAATTTTAGTTGCTCCATAAGAAGCGTCATTCAATAGATAAGATTGAGCTATGCAATAGTTATATTGACATAAACTTTGTTTGTGATTTATTGATCTTTTATTATAGTTTGTAGCTGAGGGGTCTTTACATCCGTATTCATCGTGACAGCTATAGTCGCATATATATTGATTATGATAGCAAAGATAATCTTCACAGGGGACAAAGTTGCAAGCATTTTGATCTCTGCACTTTGAACAAGATGCATACTCGCAGGAGAAATAAGAGCCAGAAATTGAATAAGGATCATAATTACATGCATAAGGATCAATACATGCAACATAATCAAAGCTGGTTAAAGTGGCTGGTGTTGGAGTGCTTTCTGAGTAAGAAGATATTAACATGTTTTTGTTGCATGATTCTAACGGGAACAGAGCACATTCTTGCGAGCAATTAGGGTCGAACACTAAATTATTTTTTCCACCCATGTATCCGTGATATGAACACTTATAGCTGATAGTATTGAAGTCTGCCTTAACTTCTATAATAACTCTTCCATGATAGCCTACTCCATATTGACCAGAGACCGTATGCGAACCATAGATATGTATTTCATCAGCTATATTACCTTCAAGGAAAATAGGATGACTTGAGGGGACATCTAAGGCATAAGTTCCAATACCAAGACCATATTTAATATTTTCATTATAGCTTCCGAGGGAATTAAAATTGTAAATACCATTTTCAGCATAAACTGTAGACAGATGATTTATACAAATAGAATCAAACGGATTTGAGCCTGAAAGTGGGTCAAATGTTGGCGGAGTAATTGTCTCAGGCGTAGCTGTTGGGCAAGGATCAAAGGCTTTATGATATATTGGAGCTAAATCTCCATAAGGTGGTTCACAAGAAGATGGGTTATTTGAGGTATCAAAATAACTTAAGAATGTATAACAGTGGCTTCCATTTGAATCTGTAAAGTTAAAGTCAGCGTTAAGGTTTGGGTCTCCATTTAAATCAAACCAAGCTGTATATGTGTCTCCGCTTACGTAGTCTAACCACAATCCTTTGACTAAATGACATCCTAATCCCGAGGTTTCAGTTTCAGTTTCTGGGGTGGGTGTGTAGTTATAACAATCAGTGTAATCATTAATGCCTCCACCACAATTTCCGCAAGCATCAACAAATTTACAACCGCCCCAAGGATTTTTTCCGCAAACTTCATTATAAGTATTAGTAAAGCCTGAAGTTAATGGAATATCACATTCGAAAGGATTTGGAAGTTGACCGTTATAAATAATGCCAGCAGGCTTAAAGTAATCGCTTTGACTACCACATGGAGAATAACCTCCACCATAGAAGAGAAAATTATCAGGTGGACACATTGGACCCACGATACTAATGGGATTATAACAATGAACTGAATTACCTGTTTCATAGAGGAAATTATTTTGATTAGGATCTCTAACCCAAGCGGAATACTCCCTTTCTCCTACAGCATTTGAGAGAGTTGAGCGCCAGGTTACGTAGTAATATTTGCAATCATCTACTGGGCGTAAGGGTTCTGTAGAAGTTGGAGTTATTGAGCTACAGTTAGCAGGATTAGTTTCGGTACCACCACACTCTCCGCAGACATCTAATTCGTAGCAAGTTCCGTATAAATCATAGCCGCACGAAGATGAGCTACAAGGTGTAAGAGTTAAAGTTGTTGTTGGGACTATAAATGGTGTAAATGTTGGGGTTGAGTTACAATTTGAAGAATCAAATTCTGTTCCAAAGCATTGTCCGCAAGCATCAAGAAATACTGGCTTACCTCCTGTTGTGTAACCACAAATTGTAGATGAATTAGAGTTTACTAAAATATTGTAATCAAGATTCCAATTTATATCAGTTGGGGTTTCGGGACAAGAGTAAAAATCATTTTCTAATCCTCCACACACGCCGCAGACATCTCTACCCTGTGGACAAAGTGGATCTATGGAGGAATTAAACTGTAGCATTCGCTTAGATTTGATAGTGCTACATTCCACAGAAATATTAGAAGATTGGAGGAATGGATTGTGATTACCTTTGCAGATATTGTATTTATCATATTTTGCCGATCCTCCACAAACACCTTCGCAATCATAGCCTTCAGTGCAGCCACTTTCAAAGAATTGACCTCCGCAATCTCCTTTTTGATCAATTTTGGAATTACCATTACAAACTCCAGCGCAATCATAAGTAGCTGAGCCGCCACAAATACCAAGGCAATCTAGTCTAGCGGTTCCACCACAAATTCCAAAACAATCTCTTTGTTGTTCGCAGTCACAAGAGAAATTAGTTCCGCCACATACTCCGTCGCAATCAATTAAAGTTTTGCCCCCGCAAACCCCAGCGCAATCAACTCTATGAACGCAATTTGTTAATGTTTTTGAGCCTCCGCATATTCCGTCAGAATCTCTATATAAAGCTTCGCCTACATGAATACATTTGCCAGAGCAATCAATAACGTTATTTCCGCCACATACTCCAGCACAATCTACGTCATCTTTGCAATCTGAATCAACGCAAGAGAAATTTCCTAGAGGAAGGTCACATTCTTTTATGCATTTACCGTCGCAATCAATTCTAGCTTTACCATCACAAACTCCTTCACAATCATGTTTTGCAGAGCCGCCACATACTCCGAGACAATCAAAAGTAAGTCCAGTTCCACAATTCCCATTACAATCGATAATGCCATAACCACCACATTCGCCAGAGCAGTCCTCTTTTGATGATCCACCGCATTCTCCAGAGCAATCTGGATAAACTCCGCCACCACAGGTTCCTTCACAATCGTAATCAGTGTGACAAGTTGAAGGCGTTGGAAAAGTTTTTATAGCGGTTGGAGTTGGGAAAGTTACTATAACAGTTGGAGTTGGGAAAGTTACTATAGCAGTTGGAGTTGGGAAAGTTTGTATTAAAGTTTCAGTAAATGTTCCAGATGCTGGTATTATTGTTGCTGGGTGAGCAGTAACTGGTGGTATTGTTGCTGGGTGAGCAGTAACTGGTGGTATTGTTGCTGGGTGAGCAGTAACTGGTGGTATTGTTGCTGGGTGACAATCGTTGATTGTTTGAGCGAATCCTCCGCATACTCCACAAGCATCAAGAACATGACGGCCACCACAAACTCCCGCGCAGTCATAAGTTTTGAAGTTGGGAGATGTGAGGAAATCTGGGTAACTAAAACAGTTACCAAAACAATCTTCTCGGGCAGCTTCAACTGGATTACAAACACCTGCACAATCAACTATTGCTCCTCCACCGCAAACTCCTGCGCAATCATACCCTTGTGGGCAGGGATTGCCGCTTGGTCCTGGACCTGATGGACCGCTAGTGTTACCTACTGTAGGACCGCCAGGAGTTTGACCAGTCGTGCTTCCAGGACCACCTGGTCCACTAGTGCTGTTGTAAGTAGTTCCAGAAGTAGTTGCGGAAGTAGAAGTAGTTGCTGGGCCTACTATGCCAGTTAACCCTGGACCGCTAGGACCGCCAGGACCGCTCACGGCAACATTTGAAGTGGATGAACCAGTTGTTGTTGATACGCTAGCTGGCCCAGATGTTATGCTATAAGTAGTACTTCCAGAAGGTGGAAGTGATGGCCCTGGGCCTGGGCCTGGACCTGGACCTGCTGGACCTGCTGGACCTGCTGGGCCTGGGCCTGCTGGACCTGCTGGACCTGCTGGAGCTCCAGGGACTTGATTTGGCCCTGGACCAGCATTTGGTCCTCCTGGACCTGGGCCTGGGCCACCAAAAAATCCAGTAATAATCATGCCAGGACCACCTTTAGTTCGAGTCTTTTTTTGTTTTTTCTGCTGGCAATTCATGCAGTCAAGACATTCACTGACTTCAGCAAAACCATCTGCATAAGCTGTATCGGCTCGACCAGGAGCGTTTTTAAAACTGTTTTCATATTCCTCCATTTGCTCTTCATCACACTCGTAAAAACACTCAGGATTATTATCTGGAATTAAAACTCTACCAGGTTCTCCGCCATAACTAGCACAAACAACAGTAGTTCCAGTAAGAGCTGTTTTTGTTTTAAAGAAAACAGTCCTACCATTAAATTGACCATTAGCTATATTCCAGTCAATAGATCCATAAGCTGGGTTTTGATTATCCATGCCACAATTTACATATGGTGGACATGGATAGTTTGGTGGACTTGGAAGTTGGTTTATGCATCGACCACTGCAAGGTTCTGAAGTGTAAGTGTCCCAGCATTTTTGTCTGGTATCAGCATTTTTACCTTCATAACATTTTGGCGTGGGTGTTGGAGGTTTGCATTTATCGGAATCACAATTGTCTGGTTCTCCTGGAAGTGGTGCAGCGATTAAAGATCCACTACCAATGTTTATAGAGTTAGGGCAAGGATGCGAACCATCTGGAAGAGCGCTAGTTGGGCCAGCAGAAACTACTATGCAGTTGCCATTTTCGTCCGCGTAAGTTCCAAGAGCTATTGAATCATTAAAGTCGTCGTAATCTCCATCGTTTGGTAAATTTTGACCCACAGAGCCCGAACTTCCAGCAGCAGTCGAAACGAGCTGGCCGCCTGCTTGGGCGTAATTGTTGTGGCGGTTACCAGAACAATTTGCAACAGTTTTACATTTGTAAGTTGTTTGTGTTTCAGTTGCAGTTTGAGTGGCGCTTGCAGTTTGAGTAGTAGTTGGAGTCTCTAAAGTCTCTGTCTCGGTAGCGGTTGATGGAATACATAGATATTGTCCGTGAGAGCTAGACGAGTGAAATAAAGAGCCTGAATGAAAGTTTGAACCACCAAAGCTATCAGGTACAAAAGTTAATTGATATCCTTCGGGACAATCTGTTGAAGTCGGGGTTTCTGCAGTTTCCGTATCGGTTCCCGCTGTTTCTATTGCGGTATCGCCCACAAAGGTTTCTGTTTCTGTTGGGGTTTCTGATGCAGTTTCTGTTTCTGTTGGGGTTTCTGCAGTTTCCGTATCGGTTCCCGCTGTTTCTG
>Ga0098043_1000243_pt1 | contig 18671 bp, 16 predicted proteins | sample 9B_taG_FD_92581 | JGI IMG/M metagenome (GOLD analysis project Ga0098043, IMG submission 92581) | Marine viral communities from the Subarctic Pacific Ocean - 9B_ETSP_OMZ_AT15188_CsCl metaG | ecosystem: Environmental > Aquatic > Marine > Oceanic | place: Subarctic Pacific Ocean | collected 2015-01-10 | reverse complement strand
GGAGGTCACAACTACGAAATAATGGACGATGCCATTGTGTACGAATATAAGACCGGTCCATATCTGGGTCAAAAATTTGATAAGGTGTTTATATGAAAAAATATCTGATAATCAGTCAAGGATCTCAGGCAATACATCTCCTAAGAGAACTCTTCAGTTTAGAAATAAAACCATCAGAAATATCAATATTAACAATAGACCACAAATCTAACTTGAGTTTTTCTGAATTTTTGTCTTATTATGAGATTGAAAAGACAATTGTTGACAAAAGAATGTTTAATGAAACATTAGCAACTAAGTTGGGCTTGTGTAAGTTAGTAATTTCTTTTTCAAACCCGTTCATTATAAGCCCAGATAATTTAAGTAAATCGACATTTATAAACTTTCATCCCGGAATTTTACCATCATATAGAGGTAGCCTTTCAACTGTGTGGAGTATGATAAATGGCGAAAATTTTGTTGGTGGAACTTGGCATTATGTGGGGGAAAAGGTAGATCAAGGAAATATTTTAGCATCTACGAAAATCAACATTAAACAATCCTCAACAGCGTTTTCTTTAAATCATCAAATTTTCTCGGAAGGAATTGGTCTCGTGGGACATGTTCTAAACTTGGTTGAGCAAAAATGCAAAGGCACTAAGCAGCCAATTGGAGGGAGATTCTATTACAATAAATTCCCAAACTTGCTTGAACTAAACCTCTCGCAGGAATTGATTGAGAGGGTTGACTTCTTTCCCCCCCATCAAGCAATTAATATGGAGAAAAAATGATATTAAACAAAAATAGTCTCAATGATTGGAGAAGGGACAATGGTGACCTTACTTTAATGTTGTCTCACGATTTAAATAAAGATTCTATTGTTTTGGACATAGGGGCTTATACTGGCGTTTGGATCTCCCAAATGCTGCCAAAGTATGACTGCAATTACTACGCCATGGAACCAATCTCTAAGTTCTACAATATTTTGAACAAGAAGTACGAACAACACAGTAAAGTAAGATGTCTACATACAGGAATTGGCACCTGTAATGAGCGAAGAAAAATAAATATCTCTGGAGACGCATCATCTATTTTTGGCGATGGTCAAGGAGAGGAGATAGTTCTTTGTGATTTGGAAACATTTATGAATCTTGAAAGCATTCAAAAAATAGATTTATTGCAAATAAACATAGAAGGGATGGAATATGAGATTTTAAATCATTGGATTGAGACGGGTGTTTTAAAGAAAATTGATAAACTATTGATACAATTTCACTACATTGAAGGTATTGATTCGGTAGCTGAAAGAATAAAGATTCAAAATCACCTATCTCTTTGTGGTTTTAAAGAATGCTTTAGCTACCCATTTGTGTGGGAAGGCTGGGAGAGAATTAAATGAGTATTACATATATGGTGAATAATCAAAAGATACTATTTGTTCATATACCAAAAAATCTTGGTAGGACAATCCAATTGGTTTTTGGAAAATACAAAACCAACTCAATAGCGGGCCACATTGATCTACACCAGTTTGCAGATTTGACATCTATTCAAGAGATGGTAAGTGCCGATTTCATACTTTTTGTCTCTAGAGACCCATATCGAAGAGCAGTCTCGCTATATAATTACTTTCGGAATCACGCTGCTAGAGAGCATGGTCACCGACTGGAGCATGATTATTTTTTAAAAAATAATTTTATAGACTCATTGTTGTATGTTTCAAGTAATGTGGGAAATCCGCAACGATTAACTGAAAATAAGTACGGTTCGACCTCAAGCTTTTTGATGACCAAGAATCAAAAAACTTATGTAGATTTAGACTTCATCTTAGATCCTGAAACTAAGAACAATCTGGAGAGAAAAAAAATATGCTTGAGGTTTGAAAATATTGAGAGAGATCTTGATCTCTTCTTGGATCAATTAGGAGTGCCTAATGTTGAAAAAGATGTGATGTTGAAGCAGCTTGCGAAAGGTGGCTCAATCTTTAAGTCTAATGTGTCCAAAGCCGATGAACTTACAATCAATGAAATTGAGTTAATAAAAAAAATATATAAAGAAGATTTGATGTGGACAAAACAATGAGTTTTAATATTATAACAGAATTTGAAAAAGAGATCGCTGAGTTTTTTGGTGCACCATATGCCATCGCTGTTGATTGTTGCACCCATGGTATCGAATTGTGCCTAAGACAACAAGAAATTAAACATTATACAGTGCCAAAACGAACATACATTTCGATTCCATTTTTAGCTAACAAGTTGAACATTTCTTTCGATTGGCGAGACGAAGAGTGGAAAGACTATTATTATCTAGGTGGAACAAACATCATCGATGCAGCAGTTCTTTGGAAAAGAAACTCATACATCCCAAATACATTTATGTGCGTTAGTTTTCAATTTAGAAAACATTTATCTTTGGGTCGCGGTGGAATTATCTTGACAGACTCGAAAAAAGATGCTATACTACTAAAGAAGATGTCCTATGATGGTAGGTTACCGGATATTCCTTGGCGAGAGCAAGATATAGAATGTTTTGGTTATCATTATTATATGACACCAGAAACAGCGGAGTTAGGTTTGAAAAAACTACCTGAAGCAATTGAAAAGAAACCGGTTCAATGGACAATAAATGACTGGCCTGACTTAACTAATATGAAAGTTTTCAAGGAGAAAAAATGAAAAAAAGAGCATTAATAACTGGGATTAACGGACAAGACGGAAGCTATCTGTCTGAGTATCTCTTGACTTTGGGTTATGAGGTTCATGGTATTGTACGTCGACACTCTGTTGCTGAAAATCAAAATCATCGATTAGTGAAGCATGGAACCAGCAACAATGTTATTACACACTATGGTGACCTGCTTGATTATCCTTCCCTAGTTAGAATCATAAACAAAGTAAAGCCTGATGAAATATATAACCTCGGAGCAATGAGTCACGTTCGAGTAAGTTTTGACATGCCCTCGTTCACAATTCAAACAAACGCTTTGGGTGTCCTAAACATGTTGGAGGTTTACAGAACTACATGTCCAAATGCAAAGTTCTATCAAGCATCTTCATCAGAAATGTTTGGCAATTCGGTTGACGAGGACGGCGTTCAACGCCTTACAACTCCAATGAACCCTGTTAGCCCTTATGGGTGCTCTAAAGTCATGGGATACAACCTTGTGCGCCACTATAGACATGCATATAAGTTGCATGCATGCAATGGAATCTTATTTAATCACGAATCTCCTCGTCGAGGAACGAACTTTGTAACAAATAAGGTTGTCCGAGGAGCCGTAGCAATCAAGAAAGGCTTGGAAGACAAGTTGGAACTTGGCAACATGGATTCATACAGAGACTGGGGTCACTCAAAAGATTACGTCAGAGCAATGCATATGATACTAAATCATAGAACACCAGAGGAGTTTATTGTTGCTACCGGAGAAACTCATTCAGTTAGAAACCTGTGTGAAACAGTCTTTTCTAAATTAGGCATGAACTATGAAGATTACATCGTTCAAAACCCAAAATTCATGAGACCAGAAGAGTTGAAGTATCTTAAAGGTGATTCCTCAAAGGCAAGAGAAGTTCTTGGATGGATACCAGACTACACTTTTAGTTCAATGATTGACGAGATGATCGAACGATGGGACGCTGAACTGTGAAAGTGTTAGTGACCGGCCACAAAGGCTATATCGGAAGCCATTTGTTTTCCGAACTTCAAAGACTTGAATATGACGTTCACGGTATCGACCTAAAAGACGGAGAAGATATCCTTCACTGCCTACCAGATGAAAACTTTGACTTTGTGTTTCATATGGCAGCCTGTCCTCGAGTTGAATACTCAGTCAAGAAGCCAGCCTATACAATGAAGCAAAATGTTCTTGTGACCTCGACACTTTTGGAGTGGGCAAAGAGCCACGGTGTAAAGCGTGTAATCTTTAGCTCCTCAAGCGCCGTAAATGGTGATGGTGACGGCGTTCCGAAGTCACCCTATGGATTGCATAAGTTAATGTCGGAAATGGAATGTCGGCTATTCTCGGAACTCTATGGGCTTGATACGATATGTCTCCGATACTTCAATGCTTACTCTGAGGATCAAGACTTCGGCGGAGCATACTCAACGGCGATCTGTGCTTGGATGGAGATGATCCGACAAAGAAAGCCACTGCGTATGGATGGCGATGGAGAACAAACTCGAGATCTCGTACATGTGGAGGACATTGTTCTTGCAAATATTCATGCAATGCAGTCAACGAGTTGGTTCGGTGGAAAAGCATATAATGTAGGCTCCGGTGCATCTGTCTCAATGAACTATATCAGAAACTTTATTAATTCTTTGCACAAAGTTGAATGGAATAATGCTCCGGAACGTAAAGGAGATGTGAAACACACTCTTGCCGACATAAAAGATACACAAGCGGAACTCGAATTTGAACCTCGAATATCAATTAGAGAAGGACTTTCTCGATGTTTTTCTCAAAAAAATCTCAAAAAGACTTGACAAACGTCTTAATTGGTGATATAATAAGGGTAATGTTTATAGGAGATTATTATGGACCATAAATTATCAAATCAAGCCGTCGGAGCAATCATGATGGCATTGCAAAAATCGCTATTGGAACAATCGGATATCACTCCGGTGTTGCAAGGTTTCCAAATTCAAGTTGATGACTCAGGACAATTAGTTGTAATGAATCCTCCAGCTGTTGAAGTTAAAGATTCCATGAAGGTTGACAAGGATGCCTAGATACACTTACAAGTGTTCAGAATGCAACGAGTCATTTGATGTTGTTCATGGGATGAATGACGAGCATTATACATGTGGATTTTGTCACTCATCTAAGATTGAGAGAGTCCCACAAATGCCTCATGTGGCTCGGAAGCAACCTTCCCAAGGCGGTAAGGTAGGCGACGAAGTAAAACGCGCTATAGAGGAAAATAGAGCCCTTCTAAAGGAAGAGCGAAAAAAGAGAGTGGAGTTACCCGATGGAGATTAGTATTTTACTCGGTGCTGGACTTTTTGTTTCTGTTGCGCTAAATGTTGTGTTGGTTCGGCTTGCCTCTTGGCAATCGAAAGATTTAACAGTTGTTAGTGAAAACATTGCAGACTTAGTTGAGATTATTGAGAATTATAGAAAACATTTAAAGAAGGTGTATGAACTTGATTCGTTTTATGGAGATGAAACATTGAAGTTCCTGATGGACCATACAAATGCCATGAAAGCTCTTTTGGAAGAGCAATATGGTAGTGTCGCATCAATTACAGAACCTATCGAATATCAAATTGGAGAAGATGAAGATGCCGAGGAAGAGAGCACCGAAAAAGAAAAACATGTACTTTACGCAGGTTCACGAAGACGCGATAATTAAATATTGTTCAACAGAAGACATGAGAACAAAAGAAGAGTTGTATGGATCATTGATTCAGCCAGCCTTCTCTCAAATGGTTGACAAAATTGTTTTTACCTATCGTTTCACATCTTTGCCTGACATTGATGATTTGCGCGAAGAATGTAAGGGCTGGCTTGTAACTATCCTTGCAAAGTTTGATCCAACCAAGGGTCACAAAGCATTCTCATACTTCTCAGTTGTGACGAAGAACTGGTTTATCCACAAAGTAAAGAAAAACAAGAAGCGTCTTGAAAGAGAGGTTTCATTTGAGTCCGTTGATTATGATCTTGAGAGAGACCTAGCGGACAAAGGTGAGTCATATCAAGACCTTAAAGTTCGTCGAGAATTGATGGTCAATTTAAAAGATGAAATGGCATCTTGGAAAGATGACTTCCAGAAAGAATCGGAAAAGAAAGTGTACGACGCCGTAATGGTGCTTTTTGAGTCTGCTGAAGATATTGAGATATTTAATAAAAAAGCTATCTATCTTTATCTCCGCGAACTCACCGGAATGAATACAAAACAAATCGTCGTTCAATTAAATAAAATGAGATCTCGATATCGAGACTTTAGAAGAGAATGGGATAACGGCGAAATTTAAGCTGGAACTAATTATTGACATGAGCAGCAAAGATATTATTAAAGAAGCAATTGACAACATCAGAGAAGACCGAGAAACAACTCGAGAACTTCTGGATGATGCCATGCGCTATTTATCGCAAGATATGTCACGACATCGAGACATAGGTCAAACTTTAGCCAAGTATGTTGAAACTCTCCAGAGATCCAACGAACAACTTGTTAAGATTTGTAGCCTAATGTCTAAAAATGAAAAAACCGAGGAGTTGACCGACAAAGACTTTGCTCAAATTTTTGATCAAATTCAAGACTCGGAGAACAAATAGTGTCTATCAATAAATATATACCACGATCCTTACAAAACATAAAAGATCGTTTAGAAGCATATAATGAAAGTATTACTAAGGAACTATTTTCGACTGAGCTTCCAAAAACATTTGAAGTTATAATATACACGCAACAATTTCAAGACACCAGAACACCACCAACACTTCCTGCAAATCAAACCTCTGGTGACACTTCAGCTTATCATTTCTATAAAGCAAGATCATTGGCTGGTCACCATGATCACTTGTCTAGACCAGAATCTGCAGAAAACATAGGAAGTTACGAAAGACTAAGAAATGCTCACTTCCAAGCTGTAATAGAAAAAAGTTCGCAAGCAGCGGAACTTCCGCAACTTGGTGACGTATGGCTTGCAACAGAAATTGGAGCAGACTTGGTATCGCTTGATACATTTAAGAGAAAAGAGAATATAATCTTGAGACTCTCATCAACTGGTACGGCGCAATCTGCATATTCAAATGGCAATCAACCCGCTACTAGTGCAAGGTCTTATTCTTCTACACCAGTCCCACTTCCAACAGCTGTCCCAACCCCTATTCCAAATCGACAAGGATACACGAACAATGCTACCCCTGGGGATGGTATAATCCCCAATAATGATGCAACTCAACAAATATTATTAAAATTCATAAGTGAGGGCGAAGGAAGCTATAACGCCAGTAATAACGGAACTGCCTATAGTAAGTCAAAGACCGGCCAAAAAAGAGGCATAATAAACAGCATAAGTCAGAATTCCTATGTATCTTTGAAAACTGGACTGGTGACTGATTCCAAAATTACACCAGAGCAAAAACTTCTATCAGAGTTAACTGTAGGTGAAATAATGGGATTGCAAGGTTGGAAACCGAACGACCAAGAACTGTTGAACTATACACATGATAACCCGAATCGCAATCATCTGGGTCGCAACAACAGAGTTCTATTTGCGGTAGGAAGATATCAAATAATACCAAGGACCATGTACTCAACAACAAAAGCACTTAAAATCGATTTTAATACAGTCTTTGACAAAGATACCCAAGACTATATGGGACTTTACTTGTTATATAAAAAGCCATCTCGACGCGCAATGAGCAATTATTTACTGGGCAGATCTAATAATATAACAGCTGCAGTGCGGTCTTTTGCTATGGAGTGGGCATCTGGTCCGGATCCCAACCCATCACCTGAAAAACTCGCGGCTGCATATCCAAAAGGAATACCATCATCCCCACTTGACTACAAAGTCTCATACTATGGGAATGGCAATAAAGCACATCATACCGTCAGAGAGGTTCAGGAAGTATTTAAAAAAGTTAGAAAACTCAACATCGACAACCCGCCAATATAGGAACTTAAAAAAAATGACAACAGATTGTAAGCTAAATACAAATTATAATAGCAAAGTTGCTTATAACGCCACTGTGCATGAGTGTAGAGTTGAACTCGAAGAAGAGATTGACGAAATTATATCAGAAGGTTTGCCCAAAAACGTTGGAATCTATCTGACATCAAATAATGAATCTATGCCTGTGTTTGCACCAGTTGGATCTTGCGAAAGAATTATTGCTAGAAAAACATCAAGAAGCGGTGACTTTTCTGGTGCAAGAATTGTCTTGACTCGAGACAATTTTGGGCATAGAGCAACAGGTTTGGGAGGCGCTGGTGCAACCAAGTGCGAAGCAATTGATATTGTCGCAGGATCCTTATCATGCGCTAAGACACTAAAGGATGGTAACACTCAATCAAGAGCAAATTTTGCAGAGGATGGCGCCAGACTTTACTTGACGGAACGTGGAGACGTCAATGCCTATTTTGCAACTGCAAAATCAGAAACCGCAGGTGTATATGCTTCCTCAAAATTTAAATCAGGTATTGGACTAAAGTCAGATCACACCTTGATTATTGGTCGCGAAAGAGTTAGGATTTTAGCAGGATTATCCAACTATAGTGATGGCGAGAGACTCGTAACTGGAAATGATGATGGAGAAAAGGGAATTTCTATTGTTGAGATCGGTTCCACATCTTCAGAAAAACACCACCGAGCTGTCCTTGGAGAAAACTTGGTCAAATATTTAAAACTAGTTAACAAAAAAATTACTCTAATGAATTCTAAAATTGCAGACCTACAATTGCAATTAGTGGAATATAAGCAAGTCATGGCACTACATACTCACCAAGGTGTTGGTACAGGATTCGTGCAAACATTTCCTGACTTTATTACTGCCGGACCAGCTTTTGTTGCATCTGTTCCTGAGGCAATGAATGGAATAACAAAAACAATCGTCAATGAATATAACTCAGTAATAGAAGAGATGAAAGCATTTGGGCTTGAAAATATCGGCGTTGACGGTGATAAAGATAATAAAATTCTCAGCAGAACTGTATATATAGGGGAATAATATGTCAGAAAGCAAATTCAAACACCTGCAGAAAGAAGTCTGTGATCCAAAGCTTGAACCACCACCGCTTAAGAAGTTTTGTGCACCGTGTGTTCCTAATCAGAGCTATATTGAACCAGATTGGGAATTTATAGAAGTAGCTCAACCCTACTTAAATGAAAAGCAGTGTGAATATCAAATCACTGTAACAGTAAACAAGTATGGAAATTCTTTTACCGCTAGGGAGTTTAGAGATGCTCAAACAGATCTTAGGATCGGAAATCCCCTAGAGAGACAACCAGATAAATACTATGGATCGAAAGAGGCATTGTTGAGATCATTCATACACCCAGCAATAGTCTTGATATTAGAGGAGTATGGTAAATTAGTAGCCGATCAAATCATTTGTGCAACATTCCCTGGGTTAGATACTTTAGGATCTACTCAAGATATTGTATCGCAGTTTGATTCTTTTGAAGGTGCGTTTATCAAACTATCCGAGCAAGAGATAGACACCACAAGAATACGCTGTCTTGACTATGGAACACTTGTAACCCAGCCGATTGACCCATCTGAGCCTTTTAATTTTGCAAGAAAAATAATTGAAATGGGATCAAAAGAAGAAGTTCAAAATCCATTTGCTTTAGAGCTTTATACTAGAGTCAATGATTTTTACATTGATCCAGTTGAAAATGTATTGAAAGTCCACATCGGAATACCAGCCTTCATTATTGATCAAGTACCAGAACTGCCATCGAGAGATGAATTGGAGAGCGAAGCTGTTGAGACAAGAGATGTTGTGCTTATTAATGTTGATAAGTTTTTTGGACAAATCAAAAGATTAGAATCTTCATTGCAAATCTTTGGCAAATATCAATCATACTTTTATCAAACTCAAGATGGATTTTTAAAATTTAAAGAATCGGGTAAGGATTTTTATGCGACGAGGATGTCTTCAAAGGTAGGTCAATTTTACTCTGATTTAAAAAAACTAACGTCAGCAAACGATGTTAATATTCGATCCAATATTCCAAGTTTAGTAAAAATAAATGCAGATAAAATCAGAATAGAATTCGTAAAAGGTCCAAATGGAAATCCCTACAATATTAAAGCTGTATATGCTTGGAAAGATGGTTGTGATGAAAAAAAACTAAGAAAAGGATTCAAAAATTTTAAAAAACGTTACAACAAGAGACCAACAGTTATAAACTACATCGCTAAGTTGAATGATATTGACCTAACACTCCGAGCTCGAGAAACAGTGCCGTGGTTGGATTTTTTAGTCAAATATACATATCCACTAGTAATAATCGACTATGGATCTTTGAACATGCAATCCGTTGGCGATACTCTTGGCAAATGTGTTGAAGAAAGTGTTCGAGATTTCGGCGGAGAACTTAAAGATTATATTCTTAGCGAAGCATTGTCTTTCATGGAATCGTTGTCATTCCAATACTCTTCTGCATCTTCTTGCGAAGATCTTTACTCTAGAGAAAATCAACCAGAAGTAAAAGAGTTTCAAAAAGATTTTGGGCTCGATGAAGCCCTCGCAGCCAGAAAAACGACAAAAGAGAGACAGGACGCAAGACCAGACGACAGACAAGGAATAGCCAATGAAATAATACAGTTAGACAGAAGAGTGCTTCATCTGAAAGAACAGCAAGAAAAGCTGAGAGGAGAGAGATCAGTAGTTGAAGCAAACATTGAATCTGGGATTTCAAAACCATCTGAGATAACTCAAATAGACAAAATGATAAGGACCCTCAAGCGAACAGAGATGGACACAATAGTAGAGCGAGGTAGGCTTAATTCAAAACTCAAAACCCTCCGTAAAGACGATGGAGAAAAACTTCAGCGAATAAAAGAGAGAAGAGAGAGGAGGGCTGCTGGAGCCGCAGCTAGAAAAATTGCAAAAAATCACCCGTATGCGAAAAAGGCAGCAAAGATTGCCATGGAAGATATTAAAAAAAGTGACACTCTACTGTCTTCCTTGATCGACTGGGAAAAATATGAGAAAGACGGAAAACTGACACGTAAAAAGCTTGAAAAAAACGAAGACGATGGGGGCGATGATTTAAGAGATATATTATCTAGACTGACTATCTGTAATGCCAATGCGTTAACCATAAATGGTGTTCGCTGTTTGTTTTCTGGTGTGACTAAAGAAAGGGCATTTGATAAAATGTTCAGATCTGCATTTAGAGCAATGGATTTAGATGTATTTGGATTCTTCATTAGCGAATTGCCTGCTGCGACACAGACAGAATTAAGAAAAAAGTTTGAATCAGAGTTTGGCAATATTCCCTTACCGTGGGAGCAGGATTATGATCCAGGCAAATCTAAAAATAATCAATATAAAACTTACTTGTCATCCAAAAATGTTCCGCAAAGACTAACATTGAATCAAGAAAAAAGAACACTAAACAGTCAAATAAGAGACCTTGAAAAGACTGTCGGCAAAGAGGGTCTAAAAGAAGAAGAGGAATTGAAGGCACTAAATGTTCTGATTGAGGATCTCTGGAACTTTATGGCTTTGCCGCAAGAACAGAGAGGACAATTTATTCAAGGATCAATCACAGGCACTGGATATACAATGAGTGGACAAGAAGCTCTCATTAATTCATCGTTCGGATATAATATTAATGATCAAGGCCTCCTTGTGGACTCATCGGGACAGCAAGTCCAGTTTGCAGACTTAGAGCGCCGTCAACAATTTTTACAAAGGAAAAGGGGCACAATCATAGATAAAACTAATGAACTGAAAGCCCAACTTAACGATGTCGAATCTAAAATTTCTGAACTTCCGATTGCAACGACTGATGTCACTGACTTCAAAAAACTATCAGACGATGAGAAAAATAAACTTATTGAAGAGCAAAAAAAGAATCAAGGAACGTACGGCACTGCTCTTGGGAACATTCAAGAGGAAGTTGTAAATGCATATGTTGAATATATCTTTGATGTAATGAATATAGATGAAATTGGCGATGCAATGTCTCAAGTCCCAGGTGGAACTTTAGTTTTCAACACGCTAGATCAGATTTTCAAGTGTTCAACTCAGGGTCTTTTTAATCCCCCAATCAAAAGTTTTTTATCTTCTTTTACACTCGATCTGTGCGGAACAGATAGGTCTGCTGGTCTTGCAATTCCGTCTAGAATAAAAACAATAGAGGTGCCAAATTTCAATCGAGCGTTTTTTATACAAAAATTAAAAAATCAATTCATCACAACAATGGAAACTATTATGACAAAAGTCATAACAATGCTACTTCTGAAGTTATTTGAATCTATAGACAATGCTTTGTGCAAGTCCTTAAATGCAGTTGGCCAAGCAGCAATTGGTCAATTATCTGGAGGCTCAAGCGCTAGTCTGAGTGAGGCTTTTGCTGATGCGTTTTGCCCCGATGGAGATGATGATGATGTTAATCAAGTTCAGAAAAACCTATTTGGCAACGCTCTCGGCAAAGGTGCTGCGCCTGACTCTGCGTATGATTGCTTGTTCAAAGCTGTGAATGGAACAATGTCGAAAAGAGAGATTATCGATCTTTTAACTAGCACTCCTAGTAATATGGATGATGCTACTGCAAATAAGTTTGCATTGCTAGTGAATTCACGTTGCCCTGAGCTTTCTGATTTGCTTGGCGACCCTGATGATGTTAAAGATGCCTTTGGTTCAATGGGGAAATACATCCCTCCTGAGTTAAAAGATTACTTGAGAGGCCAAAACGAAACAGACCTTGATGCACCGATATATGATGCCATCTGCTTAACGCAAGATGAGCTAGATCTATGGAACACCAACAGAAGGAATATATATACCGACAATGGTCTAGATGAAAAGACTGCCAATGAACTCATAGATAAGGCTAATAATCGTGCGCTTGATAACTTAGAATCTTTATCTGACATGTTGCAGAAAGGCCCACAGGGACTTTTAGAAGAAGCTTTAGATGCTGCCCTGAGACAGAACGATCCCGCCTGTGCTAATGATCCTGCTGCGATCATAACTGAAGATGAAACCTTTGCTGAACAAAAAACTAAATTAATGAACGATTACTTCAAGAGGATAGAATCTAGTTTTCTAAGAGATCTAATAGGAGAAAGACAGTCCTTGTTGGGGAATATATTGATTGACACTCAAGGAAACCATTTGCAACAACACAATCGTCGAGTCAATCTCGGAGATAGAACCATAGTCTATGCAAACTATGTTGACACAGAACAGCAATGGGAACAAAGAAAGGAAGATGGAAGTATAATAAAGAAAGTTGTGATGGATGAAGATCTTCGAAGAGGTATGGTACCGGAAACAGTCGGACTATCAATGATGAATCAACTAAACGAAATGAGTTTTAACTATAAAACAGACGAGTCTGCACCTCAACTTAAACTAATCTTCAATTCAACTGTTTCTGAGCTATTTTTAGACACAACTATTGACACAACTCTGAAATATAGACTTAATCATAATAAAAAATCAACTCAAAGAGTGTTCACCAAAGAGGTGGTAAATAATTTTCCATTCAAGACTGTCGAACGTCCAATTAATGCAATAAGAAATCAAGTATTTGATGAATCTGAATTAGGAATAATTAACTATGCTGCTGCACCGAATGAAATTAAGTTATTCCAAAACTTGTTAAAGAAACGCTCAGCCTCAGCTACATCACCAAAGACGTCAAAAATTATTACTTTGTTTGATAATCTAAACAACAAGACACTGACTGCAATTCGAGATTCAATCACACAGACTCCCAATGGCTCAAATCCGGTTGGTTTTAACTATGGATTTGAAGATGATCAAGCCATTTCATTTGAAGATTTATTATATGTTAATCCTGATGCCGATCCAAATGACGAGAGCACTTGGGAATATACTTTTGAAGAGGAGGACGCTGTCCTTGGTAAGTCTGCAACTGAAAATCCTAGAGTATTTTTCCTAGACCCAGCTGCTCATGGTGGCAGATATAAGTTTCCAAAAATATATATAGAGCCAGCAACCTATGGTGGGTGGCTTGGAACCATCAAAGCTTTTATACCTCAAATACAGACATGTGAGGACAAGGATAATGGATTCCTAAACATGACCGAGATCGCCTTGAGAGCACGAGAGGTAGAGAGAAATCTTCCAATAGATGCTCGCTTGAGCGAACCATTGGAGTGCAGGTTGGAAGTTCCATATGACAGGCAAGTAATGCCGGCAAACCATGGACTCATCGAGGGCATTGTAATATCTACAATCAGAGCCTATGCAACAGAGTTTATGATTCGATCATTTCCAATTTTTGGGTCGATACAATTCAATGAAAATAATTACGACTCACTTATATCAAAGGCTTTGATCAATCACATGAAATCAGAGATGTCAGATGCTGGTGTTTTTTCCAACATCTCTAGGCTTGCATATTATTTATTGTTCCTTGAACAATCAGTTCAAGTTGTTCAGCGTCAAATAATTGATGGCCTTATGGAAGAAACTGAAGAAATGAAAGAGGCATCGGCGATTATTAATTCAGCTCAAAATAATTTTGAAAAACTTAAGTTCTTTGACTTCGTCTCTGGGAATACTCCTGCCTCTATTAAGTCAGAGATCGATATAGGATCTAGAATTATTGCATACGGAGACCAGTGGATCAACAAAGAGGCTTCTCAACTTAGATCAATTCGAGGGCTAACGCCTTACAAAATTAATCTTGCACGCAAAATAGCAATCATAAATCAAACACAAGGCGCGGCAATGGTGTTTCTAGCTGCTCTAATCGCAAAAGAGACCACTACCCTATCTAAAAAATTAAACTTGAATCTAAGACCAAGACCGCACGTTTATGATGTCAATAAATATATGATATCGACGGAAGGCATTTTAGACCAATCCAATATCAAGGCGGGATTTGCAACTGTTGAGCAAGAAGTAATAGAAGGTTCCAGCAAGCCTGCCTATGGGGACATTTTAGATTGCGCTAACTCTGACTTGGAAAGCCCACTTGGTTCAATAACAAAGAGCCTTGGCGACATTGATAAAACTGGAGTCATGTATCTTGAGAAATACGTGAGAGTAACAAATAAGGATTCTACCCAACAAGTGATGAGGGTATCTGAATTTCAACAAATGATGTCTGATCGCTCGGTTTATGATGGTGAGAGAACACTTTCAGAATATTTTGGAAATGCCTCGATTGCAGCCAAAACGATAATTGGTACTATTGGTGTTAAGTTTGGTGTTCGATTGATGATGTGTTTGGATAAGGATATTGGTCTGGAACCAACCTTGAGCCGTAGCACGGAGAGATTGCCAATATCCATAACTTCTGGTGAAAATACGATTGCAATGTTGTGCTTCCCCGTAGCTTCTTATGAATGCGACCTTGTGGATGACAAAATTAAAGATTTGGATCTTGAAAGTCCAAATATGGGAGAAGATATTAAGTGCTACGTCGATCAATTATCACAAACAGAAGATTTTAATATGTTGTTTGGGAAGATTCTAAAAACCCAATCATTTTGCTCAATCTTTGGTATATACTCTTTCCAAAACTTTATACATTCAGTTGGTCAACTAGAAGTGGAAGATGAGGGTAGAAAAAGAAAAATAAACCAAGGTTGGAAGAAAAATATTTTAAACAAAACCAAGAGGGTGCTAAGAAAGCAATTCCGATCAGTATATAATTCACAAGACGATGATAGGGAACGAGGAACCGCATCTTCGCGCACCGCAAATGCAGACTTTCTTAAAAATTTACTACCTGACTTCTACTTAAACATACAGGGCGTAGGATTTCTACAAAGAATAAGAATTGTGGATGCCAAACCGTTTGATGAAGATGGAAAGCCGTGCGTCAATGAATTTCAAAAACTATTCGAGGATTAGTAAATGTCTCTATCAATAATTTTTCCGATCAACATGAACAGCGAGACTAATGCTGGAATTGCTTGCCATCCGAATGATGATACAACAGCCGCCATAAAACAAAATATGAAAATGCTGTTGTTGACTCGTAAAGGTGAGTATGTTTGGGATCAAGATTTTGGCGTTGGTCTTCATGATTATTTGTTTGAAAATGATGCGACGATATCTTCGTCATTTTTAGAAAGCCAAATACGCTCACAAGTTTCAAAATATATGCCATATGTTCAAATTGATGGAATAAATGTCCAAATTGATTCGCAAAATCAAATTTTGAAAACAAGGCTGTTTTTTAGATACAATGGATTAAGCATACCAGAGCTTTTTGAAGTTGAGGTGTCTTAAAAGACAATCGCTTTTGCACGATTAACTATTTAGTTCTTGACGAGGGTCTCACATGTCTAAACAAAAGAAAACGCCAATTAAATATACAAGTCGAGATTTCGACACAATTCGACAAGATATCATAGAGCACGCAAAACGATTTTATCCGGAAGAGTGGAAAGATTTTTCAAAATCAACAATCAACTCTTTATTGATAGATTCTGTTGCTTATGTGGGAGATGTTCTCTCATTTTATCTAGACTATCAAGCAAATGAGTCGTTTTTGGATACGGCTATAGAATTTAACAATGTGCGTAAGCACGCAAGAGCACTTGGTTTTAAATTCTCAGGAGCGCCAAGCACTTTCGGAACTATATCTATTTTTTGCCTGATTCCTGCAAACTCTGATGGAACAGCACCAGATTTTCGATATATGCCAGTTTTACGTAAAGGTGCCACATTTGCTAGCACAAGCGGTGGAAACTTCATTCTCACTGAGGATGTCGATTTGGGTGACTTATCCAATGATGTTGTGGCAGCTAGATTCGATAATACCTCCGGTGCAACAACATTTTTTGCTGTTAAAGCTTTTGGGCAAATATCTTCTGGATTGTTTTCTAGGGTAACTTTGGATTTGAGCAATTCTGTTTTTGAAAGATTTAAGAGAGTTCGAATTGGTGGAGACAACATTGTTGAAGTTATAGACGTAACAGACTCAGATGGCAACAGATACTATGAGGTAGATAATTTATCTCAAGAGGTTGTGTTTGAAGAGACCACTAATATTAATGCAACAGCCGACGGCGTGAGGAGCATATTGAAACCATTCTCAGCAGCCCGAAGATTTGTTGTGGAACAAGATGACACAGGGACATACCTACAGTTTGGATTCGGTTCTGAAGTTTCCGATGAAGATGAGTTAGTAGATCCCTCCAAGGTTGCAATCCAAATGCATGGTAAATCTTATGTGTCTAATTTAAGATTTGATCCATCTAAACTGGTTGGTACAACAAAGTTGGGCATCTCGCCCTCAGGAACTTTTTTGACAATAAGGGTTAAGGCAAGTGACTCCAACTCATCAAATGCCTCAGTCAACACAGTGACAAAAGTTCAAAGTGCTAGCTTTGCATTTTCAGATGAAATATCCCTAGACCCATCAAAAAAGCTATCGGTGATCAACTCTCTTGAGATAACGAATGAAGAGCCAATTGTTGGTGCAATAGAGCAGATGACCACAGAAGAATTGAAACAGAGAGCAAAAGGCTATTACTCAACTCAGTCAAGAGCAGTGACACGCCAAGACTATGAGTCCATGGTTTATAATATGCCAAACAAATTTGGTATCATAAAGAGGGTGAGTGTGATCAATGACCCTTCTTCTACAAATCGTAGAATGGCTATGTATGTAGTCTCTGAGGATCAAGACGGAAAACTAACAAATGCTAGCCCCTCTTTAAAGATAAATATGAAAAACTGGATTTCCCAATATAAAGCAATGAATGATATAGTCGATATTTTTGATGCAAAAATTGTTAATTTTGGATTGGACTATAAGGTAGTTCTTGATAATAGATATCGAGATATTGACATCATTGGAAGGTGCAATATTGCAATAAAAGAATATTTCTCAAACCAACTGTATATTGCCGAACCAATATACGTTACAAGACTTTATTCCATATTGAGTAAGGTTGAGGGCGTAGCTGATGTTAAGACCGTAAGAATCTTCCAACGACGTGGAGTTGACTATTCATCAGTGAATATTAATTTTGATGAAGTGATGTCGGCAGATGGAACTTTCATCATCACTCCGCAAAATGCAATTATGGAATTAAAGTTTCCAAACAGAGATATTAGGGGGACTTTAATCCGATGATCAAAAGATACTTTGCAACAAAAGATAATACCATTTCAAATGCCTTTGGTCCAAACTTAACAGTTAGAGCAGTGTCTGCCAGCATGGGCCTCTCAGATATTCTAGAGGTTTTTAGCATCTATGGCCAAACATCAAGCTCGGTAACTGGATTTTCTTTGGAAGAGTCTAGGGTCTTAATAGAATTTGATTTAAGCGAGATCCAAGCAGATATAGCCGCCAAAGTAATTCCTTCAAATGCAAAATATTTTCTAAGACTATACAACGCAGAACATGGTCAAACAATTCCTAGAGAATATAGTTTGGAAACACATAGTATTTCGGGTTCTTGGCAAGAAGGTCTTGGACTCGATATGGAAACCTATAAAGACTTGTCTTTGGGGTTTGGATCTAATTGGACCGTAAGATCTGGCTCAACAGCATGGGTTTCTCAAGGTGGAGATGTATATCCAAATACTTCATCGGTCCAATCTTTGGATACAGGTTTAGAAGATTTAAATGTGGATGTAACAACACAAGTATCATCTTGGCTTGATAGTTCTAGAGATAATCATGGATTCATGGTTAAGCTCCCAACTGCATTATCTGACGGGAGCCGACAGAGATCTTATTACACCAAGAAGTTTTTTGCTCGAGGATCTCAGTTTTTTCACAAAAGACCGTGCCTAGAGGTAAGGTGGAACTCAGCAATACAGGATGACAGGATTCACTTTTACGCTTCATCCTCTCTAGTTCCAGCTGAAGACAACTTAAACACTCTATATTTATACAACTATCATCGTGGTAAACTATCAAACATTCCATCCATTGGAGAGGGCAATATATACGTAAATCTATATGAGACACTTGGCGGAACTCCGCTCACTCAATGCATAGATACTCCTGCGACTGGAGGGTATGTAGATACTGGAATATACACTGCTAGCGTT
>Ga0098043_1000242_pt1 | contig 18672 bp, 3 predicted proteins | sample 9B_taG_FD_92581 | JGI IMG/M metagenome (GOLD analysis project Ga0098043, IMG submission 92581) | Marine viral communities from the Subarctic Pacific Ocean - 9B_ETSP_OMZ_AT15188_CsCl metaG | ecosystem: Environmental > Aquatic > Marine > Oceanic | place: Subarctic Pacific Ocean | collected 2015-01-10 | reverse complement strand
TATCAATATCAATGTTGGTGGAGTCACAGATAGAACCGATAAGCGCGCACTTGCAAGAGAGATTGGTGATTTGATACGAGCCGAAATGTCGCGTAGCGGACGCTCTCATGGTAACAGGAGGACAAGTGTATGACAAAGATTCGATTGATTCGTAATGACGGCGCAATGCTGACTCTCGATGCTACACAATACAGTCTTAACATAACGAGAAGTATTCCTGTTCTGCCTGTGCCTGTATTAGGCGAAAGGGCTGCGGTTGATTTGAATATGGTTGCTGCTGATTTCAAAATAGATGTAATGTTAGCAGACGACGATTGTGCTTCAAGTGTTTTTGGTGCGACTGCTGCTGTTGCAAGTGTTGACTTTAGCGCGCTAGCAAACAATGATGGTGGCGTTCATTCACCTTACATGACGGGTGGTGGAACTGTAACAGTTAGTGATTTGAATGACAACTATTTTGAAATCGAATCAACATACACAGGTGAAAATACAACTCGCGCACCAATAAGAATCAAGTTCAATAGTAGCACCGCTTCACATTCTGCTTCCGCTAGCCCACCGACTGTAACAGTTGGTGTTCAAGGTATAACCACAGATGCCGCGCTAGCAGCCGCAGTTAAAACTGCATGTGAAGCAGCAAACTTCAGTCCGCGACAGGTAAGTACAACAGGCACAACTTTCAGTAGTGCATTTACAATCACATTATCCGAAGGCGTAAACGACCCTAGTGGTACATCCTCAAGATTGATTTTTACACAAGTCGATAAGGGTTCGGGAGGTAATAACGGCACTCCGACATTTAACAAAAACTTCACACCTTACATTCCGTTATACGAAGAATGCGGCGGAGGTGTTGACAAGTCATGTCGCAGCGCGGGTGACAAGTTACAAGACCTAATTGCGTATGTTGGTAACGCGAGCATTCTTGGTGCAACCGGCTCATTAGTTGGCGGTGAAATACCGATAGACGGTAGTTTATCCGAAGAGCAACCGCTGATTATATCATCGGAATACAGATACCATACAACTCATTGTTAACTAGCACATCCGCTAACGATGATTACATAGAGCGTAACTTGATTATAGTAACAGGAAGAAAAGACGCGAATCAGCAAGATGCAGCAGCAAATAATCTTGGTGTGGATGTTGTGTTTGACCCAACCGATAAATACACAGGTATTGCTGGAACTGTGGTTGCTATGTCATTCAATTACATTGCTGGTGAAAATGTATATGAGGGTTCTCTAACCTTCATGCCAATAGACTTGATTACAGGAACATGATATTATGGGAGTTATAGGGCAGACAAGTCACGCGTTGTTTTTCAATGGTGTTAGCGATAGCGTTGTCTGCCCTCAAGGTAATTTCATTCAAACAGGTCACAAGAGAATATTGAATGGTAGCGTTGCGCGCTCATCCGCCCCTGTATTACAAGATGGTGACGGACATAGATTTTCTAATAACAGAAATCAAACACTGAACAGGTTCACTGTTGAAGCGTGGGTATCACCGGATTGTGGCGGTGTTATCGCGAGCAAACAAGGATTGTTTGAACTACGCATGGGAACAGTAAACGCGCCGGGTGTTGCATCATTCAAGGTTGAAATCACAAACGGTGTTACTGTAATCGCTTCAACTGCTAACAACTACCCTACTGCCGCTGGTTCTTTCGTGGCAAGCAATGTTGGTTACAACATAGGTCAACGCGAACTGTATCATATATCGGGAGAGTTCAACGGTGAGCAAGTCAAGTTGTATGTGAATGGCGAGTTGATGGCATCGCAAAAACTCAACAAAAAATATGCTTGCAGTATGAATGACAAGGACCTGTTCATAGGCGGTGAAGGCGGAGAATATCGCGGTTACATCGAAAGTGTTCATTGGAAGAATGAAGTATCAAGTATTGAATCTCGCACCAAACCATTCATGTTATCCACTAGCACAATAGGTCTATGGCGTTTTGAAGAGCCTGTTGATGTGGATGATACAATATTCAAAATAACATCTAATGTAACCGCGGGTGATACAACAATCACAATAGGTGCTACTCAGTGTCAATCATTGTATGAGATAGTTAGTGGTAAATCAGAAACACTATCGAGCAATTACACATTAGAAAGTCTTGGTAACTATCAAGTCGCTAACGCTGCACATAGTGGTGGCGCGCAAGTAATCAGTGTAGCACATACTCCTTACAACATTCTAATCAACCCTACGGCTACTGACATAATGACAGGTATAGCAAACAGTTCACCACCGGAGAGAATTAGGCTAAAAGCAATCAACACAAACGGCACAATCACTGTTGACAGTATTCATCTTGATTTCACACTATCTTCGGACACAGGTTCGCGCGGTGTTCTGCATTCAAGAACTGCTTTCAATTCAACTAACAATCTTGCTAACGATTCAACAATGGTTTTGATACGCTCAGATTTACTGATTGACACTATATCGGGTAAACCGTTTCAAAGACTAGGCACAGGTAGTCAAGCCATTGATAGAACGGGTGCTATGGTTATTGATGAAAGCCCGAATGAGTTTCACGGCTTCATGTATTCGCGCAGCATGTCTGTTAATTCAAATAACTTTGACCCTGCTACTTGGACTATCGCAGACCGTTTCAAATCGGGCCACACAGGTAGGCATTTTTACAGTCACAAAGAAGGTCATCCGTATCTAAGGATGCTACCACCAATACATCAGCAAGAAATCACTAGAACTATTGATGGTGTTTCTGATGATGCGCTTGTGACATTCGCCGGAAGTTATCTTGGTTTGAAAGATATGCTACCAATCAATAGCAAAGTTGCAATCACTCATACTGTCATCGACGCGAAAATAAAAAAGGTTACAACATCTGCTACAACAAACGGTTTAGTGCGCAATGGTCTTGCATCTCACGATGCTCACCGTGATGGTGTTATTGCTATATCCGTTGATGACATTCAACCGTTCTTGATGAAAGGTGGTGGAATCGGAGTTAGTTCAACATCTGATTCACAATACACAAAACACTTGACCCCGGAAACTGAGTCGCGTGTTGCTATTCTTGAAGTGTCGGGTTTGACCGCTGGTTATGTTGAGGTTCACTACAATGCAGTTGACCTAACAGGAGGAAAAATGGGATTATCAAACCCGGCACTTCTCATTACAAAGACCGTACCGGACGGCGGTTGTTTGTTAGACAGTAAGCGTGTAGCCGCGCATATCGCTGATGCTGTTGGTGCTGGCGCGACAATACACGCACCCGGTGGTGTAATTGTTGTTAGCCCCGAAGATATAGGAAACGCGAATGTGGCATTGAAACCACACCATCTAGTGGGTGACAACACAGGTGGTATTCAGTATGAAGAAGATTTAGATGAATCATTGATACCTTCTAATTACACACCGCGAGCAACAGGAGATGAGCCTAACAAACCACCGCAAGGTGTCGGCACTACCGTCCACCCTTCATCATATCACAAATTGCATTTACAACCTGCTGAGAGAAGTCAAAGCGACCCACCCGTAAGTGAAGCACCAGCGTATTATCAAGAGTCAACTCAGTTTGCATCACAAAAAGGTGGCGCATTCGAGATGTTTGACATTATTGATAATGACAAAGATGGTGATTCATACATATTCGTAGTTCAACCAAGCAAGCGCGAAAGAACAATGCAATTGTCAAGAGTCACACCTTTCAGTGTTGATTTTAATGACCCAACACATTTCACTATTGAATATATTCAATCAAATGTTCGCATCAAATCTATGCAAATAGACGATACAGGCGCAGGTCGTTATGTGGTAATGGAAGGTAAAGGTTTGATGAGTGATGTAGCAGACCAAACTATTTCATACAGTGGTGACGGTAGTCGCGATTCACACATCGTAAAAGAGATACAACCCGGCGCGCCTGTTGTATCAGTTACATTAGGAGGACCCGGACAGGGTGCAGTCAACACAAAACCATCATGGGACCCTTCACCGTTGTCGCGAATCGGTTGGAACACACGACACGCTTGCGCTGTCGAAGTTACAGATATTGACACTTCAAATAGAACTATTACTGTTCAAGCGTTAAACAATCAAGGCGATGGTCTTGGTTCATGGGGCACATATTGTTTCCCCGCAACAGGAACCGTTTATTTGGCAAACGGGGCTGAAGCAATATACGCTAGCAGAAGTGGGACTCAGTTTACTTTCTCTAACTCAACTAGCAGTAATTTTAGACCCAACTATAAAGCAGGTGGTTCATTTATCAGTTCCTTTTCAACTTGGGTCACTTCGAGCAGACTTGAACAAGGAGATGTATTATTATTAGATGATAAGTTTGATTCTTCATCTATATGCGATGATGGAACTACTGTTAACGACAGACTATTCCAATCAATCAGTTCAGTTCAGCATGATTATCAATTAGGTACACAATATGCAAGCACACGCGCGCTTGTTGAAATACCGCTTTTCCCACAACAATTTTTTGAAGACCGTGAAAAAGGAGTATTCCCCGGTCCCGATAATAGCATGAAACTACATCTCGATGCTACACTAACCGCGCAAGCATGGAATCCTTCTCCTGTTGGTCGTCGCGCACCAAACCTACCTGCGAAAGATTACGAAGCATTCGGTCAATATCAGTATAGTTTAAGCAACAACGACACAATTACTTTCTCGGTTAAAAGATTCGATAGACAAGGCACTAATGCTAGATTGTATGTAAATGAACCCGTTACAGTCTTGAAAAGATGTTTACCCGAATCTGAGTTTGCTACTTCAGCGGGTGCTGTAAAAGGTGTGATAGCACAAAGGGCTAGAAGAATAATTTTAGGCAATGGTGAATGGTGTTATTATTCATACGGTGGTGGAACTCACATTGATTTAAGCACAACTGATACTCATTATAGTGAGAACTTTTTTGCCTCTCTCGGTGGTAAGTTTACAATCTCTCCAATGCCGGATAGAACAGGTTTCCCATTAGCAAGCAACATTGATTATCCTACTGCGGCTCAAGAATATCGTCGCCCGTTTTACTATGACCGCGGTAGTGTTATGACACAAGGTGGCAACCTAGACTACGGTTTGCGACAATATGTTAGCGCGGTTGAGTTTAAGGCTGGACCAACTGCTAATCCACACTTACCAAGAATCAAATCAAAAAATGCAGTTCTTGAATTAATTCTTCTTGACTCCACTTACAGTGGAACAGGTCAACGATTCTTCTTCAAGGGTGATTTACCGAAGGGACATTTACCAACTAATTATGAGTTTGCTGTAATAAATGAAGCAACGGGTCTAAAATACTCAATCACTTACACAGGTTCGGGCAATCAGTTTGTAATAGTGCCACACCCAATACTTGACCCAACCGCTTCATCATTAGGTGTGGGTGCGTTTCTTACAGTTCTTGGTGTTTATTCAAAAGTCGCGACAACAGTGCCACTCAAACTTGAAGATGGTATAGCAAACGCGACATGGAACAACCCGTACTGTCCGGGTGGTTTGCGCTACGGTGATACCGTTTGGATGAATATGCACTACACTAACCCTCATGCAATAGAAGGTTTGTTTGGGAAATCGCGCGGTGTGTTAAACGAATATGAAGTTTGGAAGGGTTTCAATGGCGGTAAGGGCGAGTTAGGCACTGAGGCTAGAGATACCTTACCTCTTGAAAACTTCTTAATAGGTGACACTTGTCTTGAAACAGCACGCAACTTTGTGCAACATCTCAATAAAACAATTGAATTAAATTGGACTGAACTCGGACATACCACATCCGCGCCTGTTGTAGCATTCCTCGACCCTTATCTATCAACAGAAACTAACGCTCGCGTATTATTGTATGATGTTGCGCACGATAGAGAGTTTATCGCATTCCATGACCTACACATGCAGGTTCAAACTAGCGCAGCCACACCTACTATTAACGGTCTTGATGTAGCAGCAGGTTTCAAAACTCAGCGCAAGGATAAGGCAACAACAAGAGGGGAAACCACTCAAAACATTGGAGGCGCAAATTACAACATCATAGACAGTGCGGGTAAGTCACAATTTATTGAAGGTGCATATGCTCACAAAGCATGGTATTTGATGGATGAAAGTTTCTTGACTACGAGTGGCACAGCAACAGGCAGATACAATAGAAAGGGCAGACAGATTGAACATTACATTAAGTTTGGTGAGGAAACCGACCAATTCGGTCAAGGTCGCGTATCACAATCAACAGTATCTTCATCAGCCGCAGCAATCAGACATGCTGAAACTATGCCTAACGCAGAATCAGAAAAAGTAATTGATGGTACATTTGGCGCACATCAATTTAATGCTACATTCTTTGATACACCCGATGGCACACGCGTTATATCAGCATTCCTATGTCTGAAAGGTAAGCGTGCAACTAACAACGATTTATCATCCTATACTAATGAACCACAGTTACAACACTTACCACATTGGACTGACATGGATTTCGTAAGAAGATTAACAATAGACATGGGTGAAATTGGGTTGCGCGAAGGTGTTACTGACATCCAAGCAGCGGCTAAAGAAGTAGTACGAATTATCAATCAAGGTGGTGCGCTAAACGGTCGCAGTAGTCAACGCAGACCTTCAGACCAATACGCAGGTGAAGGTGAAAGATTTGATATTAACAGGCGCGCAGTTTCAACAGGTGGTGCGGACACGGAAGAGCCTACTGATGCCACCGCTGCTCATCTTCACGCAGATTTCGCGGTAACAGGTTCAACACATGACCCTGCATCATTTTGGATGGATGATGCATTTACTTCATTTGACCGTGGTTCTCACATGGGATATGTTCGCGCACACATTGGTAGGGTTGTTGAAGATTCAGAAGGTAATGAAGGATTTAGTATAATCATTCACAGCACAGTTCCGGGTGCAACAGGCCGTAACTTTTGCGTATGGCTTGATAACAGCAAAGGGCAAGCGGAATACAAGCCTCAATTCTTGATAGGACACGGCGGCAGGTTCCGCAATTTCTTCTGCGCACCACCCGAAATAACCGGAGAAAACATGCATCCGGCCCCTATGCCAATTGACAAAAATGGAAAACCGTTTGCACCAATCACCACTTTGCGCGAATATGTAGCATTAGACGAGGCCAGCGATGAGTTCTTCACTAACATGCATTTAGGCCACGCGAGTAATTTCAACACAACAATGGACGGTGAAGATTCACCAAACAGTGGTGCAACAACAGGTCGCAACTCTAACACAGGTGCTATGGAATCATTTGAAGATGGAGGACAGAAGTTTACCATTAGAGAAGGTTTACAAAAAGGAACTCGCGCTAGAGCAAGAATAAACTTTGGTGGTATTGTTGCTGCTGGTGTTCCGGGTTTTGCGCCGGATGCTGGCAAATGGGGCTTTGGTGAAGAAGGTAAAAGCAACGGAAGATTTCATTCAATATACGGTGGAAATCTTGCCGGTGGTGATACTTATTTCAACACATATCATCCTTATGTTCCTTCTTCAGATGTTGATGATACCACAGTAGGCACTCAAACATTGTATGGGTTAAAAATGGTGGACCACCGAGGTAAGTCGCACATCATTAGATATGTGTATAGACGCGCAGGGGAGTCTTTTTCGCACAAAAACTCTGTTATGCCTAAGACTATTGATGAAGAGATTATGATTCATTTCGATGATAGAGATATAGCACAAGGTGGATTTACGATTGGTGCAAACATGTGGGGTCAAGGACCCGCGGGTACACCTTTCTATTACACAGGTTCAGACGAAAACAATGAATGGAAAGGTAACACATGGAGAGGTGTTCATACACCAAATGTTGGTTACGCAGTAACAATTGATACAGATACTACATCAAAAACAAGCGGTTCATATGATAATCCTAACACTTTGATTCTTGATAATGGTTCGGGTGTTGGTTATTACAACACCGGAATATGGCACGATGTACCCGATGTTGATGATGTTCTAGGTTGGATGGGTTTCCCTAAAACTAATGGTTTGATATGGTTAGCAATTCCAAACGCGCACAATCAATATGGTGATGTCGGAGTTGTCTTTAGTTACACTTGGCGAACCGCGGTTGGTCGAACAACTCAACAAAAGTTCTTTGGTTTGAAAGGTATAGATGCTGATGATATAGATAACTTCTTTGTTGGTGCAGCATATATGGGTCCAACAAGTGTTAGCAATCAAAACGCCCCTGTCATCATTAGTCCACACTTAAATCAAACAACGATAGTAACTGATGAGTTAATTGCTGCTGCTACTGCATTTGCGTTTAGTGTTGACCCTAATGAAGAAGACCAATACTTTGATTGTAGTGATTTGCGCGCACCGGATGGCAGAAAATATAGTGAGATACTTGGTGACAATGCTGCTACTGCAATTAAGATAACGACATTCAATACGAAAAAAGAAGTCACTCCGTTGAAAGATTTGTTTAATGTTTCTCTAAGTCGCGATTGGGGATTACAAGCAAGTACCGCTGAAGCCGCAGATGTTGATACCCCTACCGCGGGTAGTGGAGGTCAATTTGGTGGACGACAAGGTTCGTTCCAAGAATTAGACGGATTGAACATAGACGCTGGATATTTACCATACACGCTACTAAACATATCAACTAAGTATAGAGGTGCTAACGCTAACACCGCGACACCTGTTCTAATTAACCAAGCAAATAATGTAGTCAATCTTGACAATTGGCAACAACATCTTCGTGGAGAATTGTTTACAAGATATGAAGGCGACCACATAACACCTGCTATCGAAACTCATTCACATCGCATTCCAGCACAAACAGGAGGTTCCGCTTATCCGGGTGGGACCGCATACACTACTTATCAAGTGCAAGTATATGACCCACATCACTTTGCTGTACTTGGTCGTCAATACGCGTGGCAGTTACAACACATTAGCGGAGGAACTAATCTGAACCAAGAAACGGTAGCAACTGAGTTTAACGGTGCTATTGATGGGTCTTGGAGTGAGTTCAAAAAGATGGAAATTAACGAAGATACATACCTGTATTGTGCAGCATTGACTCCAATAACTAATCCTACTAACAAAGGAGAGAGATTAGTTGCTTGGCATCACGATGACAGCAAAGGTGATTTCAAAGACATTCTCGCTACCGAAGTTATAATGCAACCATATAAGTTTGATAATGACATTCAAGGTATTCGTTTAGCCGCGAATCACAAAGGAAATCCAATTCTATATTTCAGAGGCGCGCAAGATAGTATAGACCATCATGTGCCGCTTTACTTTGGTGGTGGCTTTAGTGGTGTAGTTATGGATATTAACGACGGTTCACGCGTTGATTATTCAACTCACAACAAACACCCCTATGCAAGCGGACCTACGGGTAGCGCAGGGTTGCAAGATGTTGGTGAAAAAATGGGAGCATACGCGCTTCTTGACACTACTGCATTGTTTGCTATGTTCCCTGCCACGATACTTTGCAATCAACATCGCGGAGAAGCAACACCGCCGTTTGCAAACCAAGACGCTATATTGAACCCCGACCTTGATGGTAACCAAGATAATCAGAATGTACCAAATGCTACATACACCAATGTTAAAACTGCTAAACCAATACCTGTAATTCTTCGTTTTGCTCATCCATATGCTAGATACACTAATTCAGAAAACAGCGTTGCATATGTCATATTTGGTCCGGGTCAAGCAGTCCCTAAGCATTGGTATGGAGAAGGTGTTGCAATAGACGCGTCAACAGAACCTTCTGCTAAGTGGACTGCCACTTGGAAAAAATACTGTTCTCAAGATGGCGCAACAGGAAGCACATATAATCAAGGGAATGAATCGGGTTATTTCCTACCCAACGAACTAAGCAATGGTGAATTGCATAGTGCGGCTAATCAATTCTTACCTCCTACTGATGATTATGGTGCAAGAAACACATTCCCGTATAACGCGTTTAGACATTGGGAACCATCATATGGTTCTCCTAATACAGAGTTTAACCAAACTTCTTCGGTTGAAGCAAGGTATGTATCAAGTCATTATTGGCATTTCAACAGTGGAACTAAAGACAACGCTAACAATTACGCGCATCCATTTTCATTCTATAATGCAGCCGCAAGATTTGCTGCGGCAATTACTGATTTCTCACTAGACAAACTAATTTTCCATCTTGACGGAGGATATACTGCTGGCGGTTCTTGGTTTGATAACAGTGTACGAAAGAATCCACCACACCCTGTAACTGCTAGATTGATTGGTGCTGTTAACGCTACTGTTAGTTACATCGACAGGCTTGGTCTAAACGCGACTATGTTCCGCGTTGGTTCGCAAGTTCTTACAGATTACGACCATGACTTAGACGCAGCAGTACCCGATGATGTGTTTTTAATAGACGCAACGCGTTGTCAAAATAGCGAAGAGTTAGGTGCGGTCATTGCTTCTGCAATCAACACATGGCCGGGTCGCTCTAACCTAAAGGCTCTCGGTGGTTCATTCTTACCATCATTCCAAGACGCGCAAAGACAAGACCGTTACGGTTGGATAGACATGGGTCTGCTTACTGCGTATGATTCCACAAACGGTATTGTTTCAATAGGAACTGATTTACCATTAACATTGCCGGAAAATGGTTGGCTTAGAGTGAGTAATGGAACTGAATCATTATACGGTTATTATTCACATTATGATTTCAAAAAATCTTCAATTGGTTCAGTCGGAAGAAGTTTCATACTTGGTGCTAATTTCTCGACAGGGAATACTATGTTAGAAGATGCTACAACTAACGCACACAAAACAAGTGTAACAGGAAGCGGTCACAAAGTATTTGTTTGGTCTAAAGCAGGTAATTTAAGATGGGATAACGGATTCCAAAATACAACTGATGGTACGCGCTCAACATCAGCAACAACCATAACTGAAATGTCTAATGGCCCATTCGACCACTTCGCGACTACACAAGTTCACTTTAGCGGTGTAGTTGATGCAATAGATAGAACGCGCGCGGTTGGGGCTGTTGGTTGGCATGGTGAAAGATATTCTTATCTAAACAGCCTAACAGTTGACACTAACAAAGTAGCAGCAGGTCTTGGCCCGTGGCATCCAATGTTAGGATTTACACCATACGGGGCAGCAACTTCATGTCATAGCCCTAATTCTATTGAATGGGTTCTCAAGCAAAACTCTGACCCCGATGGTGGAGAAGTTGAATGGCTTCCAAAAACAACCACACACGACGCAGTAGGATTACATCAGCGTCATTTCATTGTTGTATCTTACGAAGGTGATTTACCAATCATTGCAAAAGCAACGCGAAACGGTCAACAAGCGTGTGGTGATATGTTATCACTCAAATGGAGTACGGGTGGTGGAACTGCACAAGGTGGTACTATTACCGCATACCACAATGAGCGTTTCAATAATGACCGTTACAATGCAGAATCTAACGCTGGACCACATGTTGAAGCAATGTTTGATACGACAATAACGACTCCTACCAATGATGATGCGAATACTAGATTGTGGACTCATGCGGCATCAACGAGTGTTACACAAATGGAAACTTGCTTATTCCCAACGGGTGATTTGTTTTACGATAAAACCCAAAACAAAAACAAACCTCTCTATCCAAACGACGCTATATTTGATTCAGAAAGTCATACCCTTGAAAATGTAGGATATAGTTCATATTCAGCACACAGAGATACAATATACACTTATTGGAAAACAAGAAATGCAGCACGCAACTTCTTTACTGAGCATGTTGTTTGGAAGAGAATGAGTGGCGGTAACCTTACACTACCTGCTCAAAACGCGCGAGGACTTGGTTCTATACCGTGGCAGATACACAAAGTTGGTGGCGCGTATGTTAGATTTGGAGAAACAATATACGGTAATGTTCGATTTTCATTTGAAACAACTAACGCGGCTATGTTCCCAATCATCCAAGCGCAAGAATTAGCACACCCTGCATTAGCAGAAGAGCATCCATACGAAATACGAAACGCTTTGATTATACCCAACGAAGAGTTGCAATTCAAAGAGATGATAGTTATTGACGACACAGGTCAAGAACATGTCATAGAGGGCGGTTCACCTCTTGGAGTAATTATACGCGACTATGAACTTGTGCATGACCGAGAAAACGAAGGACTAGCACCAGCATTAGCGGGTTCGGGTGTATCACCTAACATGAAGATACAGTTACCGAACCATGATGAAATACCGGGTAACATACTTGTGCGCGCAGGTTTTGATAGATTACAAGCATATCAAAACGAAACACTAGGTAGCGGTGGTTTACAACACCCTAGCCAACCTGTGAGCAATGTCGCTACTGCATTTGAATCTAATGCTGATAGACCTAAGACAGAACCATATTGGGAGCAAGATGGCTACGAACACATTAATCAGAATCCAAACAACTTCCCCGACAGTAACAACAGTTTGCAATCAAGGAATATACTTGAAACATCATATGAACCACATGACCGCGCGTTGTATTTCCACATAACCAAGATGGGTTACACATACACCGAGCGTGAACCATTACGAATTATTGGCAACACTATGACGCTTAACCAACTTACAGTTACCGCAGTTGGAACTGATACTATTACCGCTAACACAGCCATTACTGCTGACATTTGGAAGCAAGACCCTACACCGGATGGTCGATACTTTTTGTCAATCAATGGCACAATTGCTTCTTTTAAGGATGTAAGTGGAAGTAATTTCACACAGGTTGTCTTTGCACCCGATTTCAAATGGTCTGCTGGTGACAGTATCAAACCGTCATTCTATATCCCCGCTGGTTCAACAAGGCAGTTTGCTGCACGCAGATTACGCGACCATGCAGAAGTAAGTGGTAACAGTCCCGACAAACCCCACACGAATTGGGGTGGGGCTGATAACAATAAAAGTCCAGCAATCGAAGTTCGCGCGGCTAACAAACTTACACCAATGCCATTACCGCGTATGGGTCACCACTATGTTATGCCAACTATGGCTACGCTACCGGGTCATCTTGCGCATCCTCAGTATCAACAAATATACGAAACTTCTCGTTTATGTCATGGTGCTACTGATTACGATACAGACAAGACTATCGCTAACCCTCTTCTATGGTTCTCCGGCACTACTGCACCTAATCCACCAAGTGATATTCACGGAGATGGTTTTACACTTCTAACAGAAACCAAACTGCGATTTGACGGTTATGGTATAGCAGATGATAGCGCGTCTTGTAATGCTGCGGGAGGGCATCGTATTCAACTTGAAAGTGGTACTAACTACAACACACAATGGCACTTCCCCGACCCCGCAGAAGTTGGTGCATATCAGATTGTCATACAACCAAATCTATTCAGTAAGCAATTCATGGGTAACAATGAAAACACAGTATTTGTTTCAACTGATGCACCGGAGGACCCAAGTGGTACTAACACCACTAAACAAACTCTCACCGACCAAATCTTCGCTACGGTGGTTGCGTTACAAGCAGGTGACCTCATACTATCAGAAGCGACTATGGCTGATGTGCGCGGTTGTGAAATATACATTAATGAAATAATTCTCGACCTAGACCCATCAACGCGAGAGCAATTTACTAACATCCCGATGTTAGGTTTGAATAATCCGTTTGGGGTTAATGCTTCATCGTCCGGCGCATTTACACGCCGTAGTATGCCGTATCATCCAAATATGTTCCACCGTTCAACTCCGGGTCATACTGTTACTGTACCGTGGTGGAGTACCGCTTTCGCTTCTTCTAGTATATTCAACGCGGTTACTGCGCCGTGGAAAGGCACAGAAATATATCATCCCGATGACTACTATATGTTCTGCCGTTCAACGCTTGGTGCGGTAGGAGTACAAACCACCATGCTTGGTTACCCATCTCATTATCTTGATGTTTACACTGAGTATTTGGTGTCACTAGAACCTACCGCGATTGTTGAACATTGGGATAGTGGAAACAGTAAACTGTATGTGCGCAACAACACATTATTCCCGCTTGTTGGTATAAAATACTACGACCAACAACTTGTTTTGATTGATGAAAACGGTATTGAGCAGACTGCAACATATACTGATAGAGGCTACATTAGCGGCGTTAGTGCAGACGGGCCGGTTGTATTCGACGGAGTAACCGCAGTAACAAGCGGATGGTCTGCTGCCGCTACCGCAGCGGCTACTGCTAATGATACACTTCGTGTCAAAACAAAGTATAACACAATGTCATCATCAGAAATATACGCTAATTCAAGAGCAAGTGTTGCTACTCGAAACTTACCACAGTTGTTGTCCGGTACGCGCGACACTAATTCTTTACACTTACCGGACGCTTATCTTTGCCTATGGCACTACAACTTAGGTCGCCCGATGACTTGGTTCTCCGATAGCAGAACCAACAAAGGTGATGCAGCAGCAGATTTGAAACCGTATAACCATGCACCCGAACATTATGAAACGATACACTACCATGAGTTTAGTTATGTTATGAGCGATGGTCCATTCAAGTTCCGTATGAAATCATGGGAAGGTCCCGGTGACGGATTAACTGATTCATACCCCGATGCTAATTACACTAACCAAGCAGGTACAGATGCTAAGTCGCGCAAGTATAACTTAGGTGCATTTTGGCCGGGAGGACATCGCTTTGGTGCGCAAATGAGTTCATTGACATCTTATGGAACTGCTGCGCCGGGGTGGAGAAACAAATGGGACGACCCTAACATTAAGCAAGTTAGTGATGCAAAAGGTCTAACAGTTACAAATGCTAATGTTGAAACTATGACCGAAACAATTGCTAGTGTATCAAGCACTATGAAACAAGCCGGTTGGGGTTACAGAGTGTCGGTAAGACAGCCATACAACAGACCGCGTTGGGCTATCAAAAGCAACCAAGCATTGCGTGACCCTCACACTTACTATCATTATCATGCTGAAGGACCGTTTATCAGCAACGAAACTGTTACTACGCGCACAAATACGCAGACAGATGATGGCAATACTACGGTTACTACAACAACAAACCCATCATATGTTGGAATTATCGAAAGACAAACAAATGCTTCTGCTTTAATAGGAAGCGACCTCAAGTTCCAACAAGTTCGGTACAGCGACGGTCGTCGTATGACGAAAGGCTTCGGGTGCGCTGTGCGTAACATACGAAATCCAACAACTGCGATTAGACAATTCCATTCAGATACACCAACAGGTTACAAAGGCGGTACTGATGTTGACGACCAAAGAGTAAATCTTGCGTTGGCTCAAGCACATTACATGATTGATTGGTGGGGTAACACTACGGGTGAAGAAGTAAGAAGATTCCCTGTGCGCGGGTTTGGTATTCGTCCATCATGGGACCCCGAAGATGCATACCGCGCTACTGATAGAACTAAGAGTGCTGAAACAATGTTCAATGATACCAACCTTAAACCAGCGCGCGCTGCTCAACAGTTCTTTGACCCTGCTACCGCAAAGCGTGTTGGTGACCGTGGTGATGGCCGTGGAGTTCGCTACCCAACATACTTCAATGAAGATAGATTACAAAATGTTTCAGAAGATATGCGACCATTTGGTCTTGTGTTATCTCATCATACAAGCGAACCAGCGTTTACTAAAGGATTGATTAGAGCATCTAACGATGCATCACAATCTGATGAAGTACCTAAAGGTATTAGCGCAACGCTAGAATTAGCAGGTAGTGATGGACTTTTGAAACGCGAAGCGAATGTTGGTAGTAATATAGAAAAGTCAAACTTTACTTTCGCCCAAGAACCACTCGCTAAATCGAAACCAAGAATAGGTCTTGATGGTATGACAGTAGTTGAAAACGACGGAGAGATAGGTCCAAGTTACGTCATTGCTAGCACCGAAGCACACAGTTTACACACTGATAGACAAGTAGGTCAAAGATTCATTCTTGCCGGTGGTGTTAGCACCGCTAATCGCGCGCTATCAAATCTTAACTTGCATACTCTCAACTTATCATCAGCGAAACAAGTTCTCAAGTTTGGAAATACACATGGTATTCCACCAATTGGTGGAACCTATGTGTTAGAAGTATCTTCGGAAGGTCAAACAATAGACGACCATCTATGGGGCGCAGCAAGCGGTATTACTACCAACCCATACCAAACTTCTAACCATGTATCAACATCATACAAAACAAACACTAAGGACACAACAATCAAGTTCCTTGTTAGACCTGTAAGAGTGTTGGATAACAAACACATTGAGTTGTTTAGAGATGATACAACTCATGTATTATCTGCAACTGCGGCAGGTAGGTATGGTGTGTTTGTGTATGATGCACCTAATGCTCGCGCTGCTGATTCAGCATCAAACTACATGAGAAACAGTAACCCTGCACCAAACAACCCTCCATATGCTCCTGTTTACTTGTTTACTCTGACATCAAGCACATCTGCACCAGCAAGCGTAGGACCTAAGATTCCGGGTAGCGAAGCCACCGATTTCACCACATCAACTACACAAGCAGTTGCTAGAATGATAGTGACTAATAACACGCTTGAACATTTCAGAGGCGATTCTTCGCGGCGACAATCCGCAGATGGTGGTGATGATAGATTCATTAGAAACAATTATTCCGTACAACCGCGCTACACACAATCACTATATGGTGGAGATAAACTAAACACAAGCGACCACTCTAACGAGGGTGACAGAACTGACAATGGGGTAGGGGCATGACATACACTATACCTTCCCCGACGAATACAAGTTACGCTGCACCAAAAGCGGGAAGAGCAAACGCTATCCACGATGAAATAGGTGCTATCGCAGAAGAGCCAACATTTATTGATAACGCGGTGCATCATGTGATATACGAAACTGCTCAAGATATGAACAAAAAAACGCAGGTAAGTAAACCAAATCAGAAGCATTTTCAACCTACACATCCGCGCAAATATAGACTATCTGAAGAAGATTCTAGTGTTAGATTAGCGCACACCACACACGAAGATGCGCCATTCTTCAACGGTGAATTGACAAGTGCTACATCATCAAGACCAATGCTTCTAATTGACAGCGAAGAATCTGTGCTAAGATTAAGAACCAAATCATTAGAGGCTACTGACAAAGGTGTCAAAGTTCAATTGAATAACATGAAAGGTAAAACCTTAGAATCGTTTGGTATAGTCGGTGAAACTAATGTTTACGCCGGTCAAGTTGTTAGTGTGGGATTAAGAAGCACAGACCTTGTTGAAAAATTATTTGATAAATCATTGCATGGTCTAAACAGTGTTACTACAAACGGCGTAAGCACACTGTTTGTAGCGCAAAACTTTAACTCAACTGTATTACCAACAGCAGTTAGGTTTGTCGGAAGACACGACCATTTCATAATGTACTATGATAGGTTTGGTAATTTTTTATACGCGCCTAAAATATTCAAATCAAAAGACAGGGAGTTGGGTATGCAAAGAGGATTGGGTGCTACTAAGTCTGACCCAATAGTTGAAGTTGCAAATCGTATAACAGTTAAAGGTAAAGGTATCGCGCTAAACGATGCTATCAATGTAAGAGTTGATGATGCCGAAGAGCAGAAAAAACAAGGGGCGATTAAAGAAATGAGAGTGAAAGACCCCACTGTTACTAATGAGTCTAAAGCAAGAATAAGCGCAGGTCAATTGTTGCGTTTGAATAAAAAGGCTCAAGGTGCATTACAATCGAATCGACATGCGCAATCTTGGGATTTTGAACCGGGTGATATAGTTAATTACAAATCTGCAATTGGAGAAGTGAAACAAGCAATTGTTGAATTAGAACATTCATCAAGTGGAGAATCACATTTCCAATTGATTTCATACGAAGCGGGTCTTGAATCAGTAATCAATTCATTTGGTGACGATGCGGATATGGATGATGAAGCAGACGCGACAGATTACAACACTCAAGTTGTTACCGTAAACAAGAGTGGAGTTGGTAGTATGAATCTCAATGTGAAAGGGATAATGACAGTTGGTGTTGTCGCTCATAGTTTGGCTAGAACAAAAACTAGCGCAGGTTCTAACGCTGCACCAAACCACCACGCAGGTATGTTACTCGGTCACCGCAACAGTGGCTATGGTGCAGGTAGGTCTGCTCTTGGGTTTGGTATCACACCGCGCATCGGTGGCTCATTTGCAGCGGGGGCTATCACAGTTACCAGCACTGATGGGTTTGCTAGTAGCGGTCATTTGATACTTGACGACCAATCATTTGTGTCGTATAGCGGTAAGAATGCAACAACCTTTACAGGCGTTAGCCTTGTAAGCGGGGCGGCTATACCGTCAACTATCGCGACAATGCGAATGTTAAGGCCCCGCGCACATGAAATGAGAACGGTCAAGGGTAAGAAGATTAGGAGGAAGATTTGATGCCAATACTAAACCCAATCAAACGACGCTTGGTTGAACACCTTGCTACGCTTGTCAATGAGTTGCATGTTGGTAGCGACGGAACTATCGCAACATCAGAAGACGGCGGTGCGCGCACATTAGCACGCATTGTACCGCGTGTGCAGATACTTGACGACTCAAGCATACTCGTCGAAGGAATGCTCAATGCATCGTATGTGTTTGCTAAACCAATCCAAGAAGTTTATATCCAATACAAAGACGCGTCAACAGGAGAGTTCATTCCTGTGTATCGCGCAGACATTCATTCATTAACTAAGAGTGCAGAAAACGAACT
>Ga0098043_1000241_pt1 | contig 18673 bp, 24 predicted proteins | sample 9B_taG_FD_92581 | JGI IMG/M metagenome (GOLD analysis project Ga0098043, IMG submission 92581) | Marine viral communities from the Subarctic Pacific Ocean - 9B_ETSP_OMZ_AT15188_CsCl metaG | ecosystem: Environmental > Aquatic > Marine > Oceanic | place: Subarctic Pacific Ocean | collected 2015-01-10 | reverse complement strand
TATATCTTCCATTGTTATCTTTTTTTACAGGTGCTTAGTTTTGCTATATCTTTTTCTAACTCTACTATCCTATCTTCGCACTCGTTTATAATCTTTATTTTTTTTTCTAACCTTTGCTCTAGTACTTGTATATCTTCGTCTAGTTGCCCTATTTGACTATATGCAATACCCATAGTAAATATTATACCTATTATCCATATAATGTTACCTATGCTAATTGTAAAGTCTTTTTGTATCATCTGCCCTGCCCTTTGTATTTTTTCTTGTAGCCACTTTGCCCTTTACTAGCATTTTTGCTATGCTTACGCCTTTTCACTTTAGACTTAGGTATAAAACTTGTTATAAATTTTTTAGCCATTATTTACGCTTGTTTCTATAATATAAAAATCTATCTACAGTATATATTATAGATACAACAAGTAAAGCTATTTGTAGTACTTGTTCTACTTGTGTAAAACTTATAGCTAGTGTTACACTATTTAACCCTAGTACGTCTGCGTTTTGCATTATTAGGTTTCTCATCTTCTTGCTTTTGTAAATAGCTTTTTAGTTTTTTTATGTTTTCCTTTTTTACTTTATATGTCAAAACTCGCATCTAAAAAACTTCTTAATGTTAATTTATTTTTTTGCTCATACCTGTCTAATACTATACCACTAAAATAAGTATCTTTTGTAGGTGCTAAATCACCGTTACTGTTTGTGTTGTATTCTGGAAATAAATGATTGTTATTGCACAAATAATCTACTAGTCTAGTGCTATAGTATTCTGCAGTATTTTTTACTATTTCACGCATATATTTAATATCTTCTAAATCGGCAGGTGTGCTAGTCTCAGATATTTTACGCACAATATCCTTATTCATAATTTTATAAGACAAAAAAGGCAAACACTCATATAGACTATAGTGTATAAGTACAGGTTGTATATATTCGTCTGTGAATGTTTTATAGTTGCCACCTAAAGAAGATGTAGATATGTCGTTAGCAATTTTATCGTATAAATCTGTGCCTAATAATTGGTGTATATGTATGTCTTGCGCTACCTTTATATATGGTAGTAATAACTCTACATCTACATTACCGTTAATAGTAGTAGATTTTTTTATAGTATCTTCGCTTACAAATAAAACCGCCATTTTTTAATATCCTTTTTTAGTTACAAATCCATTTTTTGGCATACGCTTAGGTGCTACAGGTACTTCCTGTGGGTTTACTTCTGGTTTAAAACCCATACTTCTTGCTTTAGTTGTAGTTACTATAGCATCTACACTACTAGGCTTTTCACCTGCCTGTAAATATATTCTTCTATAAAATCTATGATGGCAATTACCGCCTCCTTTATACTTCCATATAGAATAACTACTGTCGCCTTTTCTTGCCCACTCTCTATTTATACCGTTTGTTTGCATACGCAGTATATCCTCTTTTCTATATACCTTACCACTATTTGCGGCTCTCATCATAGCATCACAAAATGTTCTTGTTTTACCACTTGTTCTACTTAATGCTCTATCTTCATTGTATACATAGCGTACTCTAAACTTGCTTTTATGCTCTTGCGTGCTTTGTCCGTCTTGTTCTGATTCTGCATTTGGGTATGCTCTACCTGTTCTAGCTAATTCTATTTTTTGTAGGTTATACTCAAAATCAAAATCTTCGTGTTCACCCTCTGCATCATCTTCATCAATCATTACCCAATTTTCTGCATCTTCATATTCGCCATACTCTTCTAGTACTTTGTCAAAATCTACATCTTCTGCAAACTTATGATTACAACAAGTACTTAATTCTAATTCTTCTGCTACTACTTCTTCATCATCTTTTAATGGCGAATAACCTAACTCTTCTCTAATTTCATCTTGTGTTAACACTTCTTTTAGTGTATCTGCATCAAACATAGAATTTAGCGGCTTAACGTCTTTTATGCCTATTGGTATAGTTATACCATTTATTGCTAAAAGTTTCTTAAAAGTCTTTAAAAGGTTATTTTGGAAAGGTTTTATAACGCTATTCATATATAACTCATAGGCTTGTAGTAATTCTGTACGCCCACCTAATTGCCCTTCTGTTTTTACGCCTAACAACATAGGACTAGTTACTCTATGCCCAATCATTATATTCTGTATACACAACTCGTTAAGTGTTTGATATTGTTTATCTGCATCAGATACTTGTATAGGTATAATTTCAGGTTTACTATTAGCGTCATCGCTGAAAGTTAAAACGAATTTGCCGCTATTATTCGTGCCTGTAAATTTCTTTGCTAGTTGTTTTTCTATTTGTACCCTTTCTTCTCTTGTAGGTATACCGTTTGTAAAGTTTACAAAATACGATGCACTAAAACCGTTACTTATATTGTTTAAATGGTAGTCAGATGTTAAATTATCTATTTGTATCCAATTAGTAGATGCTAAATAATCAGGTGTATGATACAACTCCATAGCAGGCGAATATAAACCACTATAAAGCAATTGGCTACCCTCACTTCTATCCATCATATTAAAGGGCATAATGTGTTTAGGTGCATATTCTTTCTTACGATATTGCGCCCAATCAGAACTAATAAAATAACAAGGTACTTTACCCTCTTCGTCAGGTGTACCAATTCTTACTTGTTCTACAGGCACATGGTGTAACTCTGCTATTTTAGTTTTGTCTTTACTCCATATAACATTTATAGCGTATGCACCTTGTAATTTTAAGTCAAATGCTAACTTTACAAATAATTCGTGTGCGCTTTCTTTACCATTTACTGCGGCTAATAACTTTTTTAATGCTACAAATTGTTCTAAATTTTCTGTATCTTCTATTAGAAAATCATCGCCTGCAATCATAGATGCAGTAGCGTTTATAATAGCAGAATTTGTTGCACTATTGTTATATAAATCTATAATGTACTGAGGGTAGTTGTTTTTATATTCACCGTCACCATAACCAATCCAATCTACGCCATTTATTTCTACGCTTTTAGGTTGTACTTCGTTTGTAAGATTTACGTTTATTAGTCTTTCTTTCATTATTGTATAGTTAATTGAATTGTACCAAATACCCTACTACCATCTGTTGTATTGCATTTTATAGTAACTGTTCTGCCTCTTGTTCTACTACCTGACGTTACAGTACAAACGCTACCTGTAGTATTTTGTAATGTTGCATAGCTACTATTATCTATACTCCAATGAAAAACGGTTTTATCTGTAGCATCAGTAGGTGTAACACGTGCAGAAACGTCACAAGTACCACCGCCATCTGCTAAAACTGCACCTCGTGGTATACTTAAATCTATCCTAGTTATTTTTTTATAATTGCTATCTGCCTCTTCAATTTTAGCTAATAGTTTGGCACGTTCTTTATCTTCATTCTCAAAACTTCTAGTTGCTAATACTTTGTTTTGCTCAGTTGTATCTAGTGCATTTTTTTGTGTGCCTGTTATTACAATTACTTCGTATATATCATTACTTGCATCAATGGAGTATGGTGTATCTATACTTGTACCGCCACTATAACCTAGTGCGGTATTAACTTTTGCTATAACTGCGTTACATTCTGCCTGTGTTCCTGTAAAAATTTCTCTAGCCATTACATATTGTTTCTACTAATCATATCTGTCCTTACTTCTGTTGCCTCTTCTGTATTCAATTTTCTATTAAATATTACTATTTCGTCAACATAACCGTGTATATATTGTGAAGAACTATTTAAACCTACTGCGTTAAAATCTAACGTTTCATCGTTACTGTTAGTTTTAGATAAACTAAGGCAATTAGTTAACGAGCCGCTACCTGTTTGTGTATCTATTTTAAATGTATTATCACCGTCTGTACTACCACCACCATAGATACATTGTATTATTGTTTTAGTATTGTTAGCTAAATTACCGTTAGTTGTTGATGTAGATACTCTAGTAGTTGTATCACCAAAACCGTCCATTAATAATTGCCATAATTGACTAGGGTGTGTACTTGTTAAAGTAGCCCACGTAAAAGTATCAGTACTACTACTACTACTAGTACCGTTTAAAATTCTACTAATTGCAGTTGCATTAGCTACCGCAAACTCTACTACAAAAAATAAACTAAATGCCCTAGAATTTGGTATAGCGCCATTTTGTATATCCATAAAACTATTAGGTACATCACCCCAATTTATACGCCCACTTTCTACCGTAGGGCGTTTATTAGTCGCACCTGTGTTAGTTAGTGTTCTACTATTACCACTAGCATCTGCCCAAGCCACTAAAGAGTCACCGTCTACAGTCTGCCCTGTGTTAAAAGGATACCAAGCTACTAAACCACTTAGACTATCTATACTAAACCCAGACATACTTTCTAGGTTTTCTGCCCTTTGATTTATACCTAAACCTAGTGCTAATTTCATATCTTAGTTATTATAACCAATTGCTAAACCACTAGTTAATGTTATTGCAGTAAAAGGTGCAAATATAACAGTACCCGCAGGTATAGTTTTACTATCTAAATTACTATCATTAGTTGCACCTGTTATAGTGCAATTTGTTATTACACTTTCATTTACAAAATGTATAGCGTAAAAGTCTTTACTAGTTTGTGCCGCAGTTGTAAATACTTCTACAGTACCTTTTTTTCCTAGTTGTTCGTTTAGCAAGTCTGCTACATTTTTTGTTGCCATAATTTATATGCTTAAATATTGTGTGTTACTATTTGTTGTGTTTTTGTTGCTTGTAGGTGTGTATTGTGTGTATGATACTTCTGTTACACTTGCATCTTTTACTAACGCTTTACCTCTTTCTATAATTCTAGAAGATGTTAGCGTACTATCGTTACTTAAATCGTTAGTTGTAACTTGATATATAACATAAGTATAAAAACCCTCTGCACCTAAACTAATATGTGTACCCTCTGTAAAACTCATACTACTAAATCTAGGTTTTACTACTTCTGTAGGGTATACAAAATAGTCTTGTTTTGTCATATCGTTGGTGAACTTAATAAATATAAAAGGTGAACTAGCTAACCTTTTTTTACTTGTTAGGTTAAAAAATAATTCATTAGCCACACCTTTATTTATTACTACCATACTATAAAATATAAAAATTTGTTTTTTATTTACTAAAAAGTCAAAAAAAAAGGGCAAAATGCCCCTTTTTCTTTAAATATATTAACTATTATGTTACAGTTACAGTAAAGTCTGAGTTGTCAAATGGTACGCTAGTATATGCGTTAACAAATAAACAAGGTATAGTTTCCATACCTACAAATGTCAAGTCATAACCAGACATATCACCAAAAGCTACACCGCTATTTGCAGTACCTGTTGTCATTTCCATACCGTTCTCACTACCACAACACCAAATTTGTCTTTTACCATTTGCATCTACTGCGTTAGTTTCTACAAATATTAAAAGTCTATTTTGTGCTAGTAGCTTAATTTCGTTTGCATCGCCTACTGATAGTTTGTGCAATTTTATATTTACAGATGGCTCATAAAATACCGTACCATTTTCTGCACTTGCAGTAATAGTTTCTGTAAATGATGCCGTACCTCTTACGAGATTGTATTTATATAATTGCGCAGGCGATAAATCTAAATCAGTTATTGCACCGTTACTAGATGTAATTGTCGCATCTTCTAGTTGGCAAAAATATACCGCCTTTACGCCACCTATTGCATCTTTGCAATCTAATGCTCTGCCGGTTGTTAGTTCACAAGCCATATTATAATTGTTTTGTAATTATAGGGAGCATATACGCTCCCTTTAATTGTGTTAATACTAGTCTAATCTTACGATGTCACCACCTTGTGCGTGCTGTACGCCACCTGTAAATTTAGCAACAACTCTAATGTTATCACTACCATCTAAATCACCCATATCTAACATACGGATTTCTGTGTGGTCGCTTAACAAGTCAGTACCAAAGAATAAATTACTTCTTTGTGCCGCCGCCATTTTGTTATCTACCATACCACTACATACAGCTAATTTAACACCCTCAAACTCTGGAGTATATTGCCCCATATGATTAAAAGGAAATGCTGATAAAGCAGAAATAGCAGAAATGTACAATCTGTAAGACTTAGGCGATAAGTATATATATAAATCTTCTTTAGTATATACTGCACTAGGTATAGCCTCTACTACATTTTGTAGGTTAGCAATAATGTTAGATGATGTAAATGCAGTACCTGCACCACCCTCATTATCTGCCTCTACGATTGCAGTATCGTTTTCAAACAAGCCATTACCTGCTTGCATAAAACCTGTAAACTCACCACCATTACTATCCAAACCGTTCCATATAGATGTTTCTACGCTATCTGCAATAGTTTGTGATAGGTAAGATATAACAAATGCAGTAAAATCGCCGCTCATATCTCTATTGTGTGCGCCTGCTTGCATTTGTGCCGCTTGCCAATCTGCTAGTAAATCTTTTTTACATAAATCAACATTTATTTGTAATTCTTTAGGATTTAACACTCTTTCTGTTAGTGTTAATGTACCTGCATCAGTAAAGTCACATGTAGCATCTGCAACTAAGCTAGCGCCTGCAACTTTAGTAATGTTTCTTTTAAATTTAACATTCTCTAAGACAGTTAAATACTCTAGTGATGTTGTACTTTTTAGTGCAGCAGCTATATACTGTCCTGCGTGTTCACCACTATAATTTGATGTTATTGAAAAACTCATTTTTTATTTATTATTAAGGTTATACATAAACTTTTCTCTAGCCGATAATTTCATATAATCTGCTTTGCTTAATTCTACTCTAGGAGTAGTATTTTTTGCGAATTTGTGCGCCTTTACAGGCTCTGCACTAGGCTCGTTACCTAATTCTTTTACTTGTTTAGACAATTCTAAATTTTCATTTTGTAAGTCTACGATGTTTTCATCTTTAGCTAGATTTTCACCTCTTAACTCGTCTAACTCGGCAGATATTCTACTAATATCTTTTTGTACTTCTTCTAGTAATTCTTTTACTACAGTACCTACCTCAGCTAGCATAGTTTCTGTGCTATATTCTTCTTTTTCTTTTTTCATATCGTCTTCTTCGTCATCACCTGCATCTACTTCTACTTCTTCTTCTTCTGCTACAGATACCTCTAATACTATACCACTTTCGTCTACAGTAAATTCTGTACCATCTTCTAAGGAGTAAGTACCTTGTGGCATTGGCGTTTGTTCGCCATCTTCTGACAAAATGTTAATCAATATGCCCTCTACTAATTCGTCTGCCTCTGATACAACTATAGTACCGTCAACTAGTTTGTTCTCATAGGCTAATTTTACTTCTTTATTTTCTGTATCTAAGCCTAAAGCAATTTTTATTCGTTCTTTAATATCCATTTTGGTAAAATTTTAAATTGTCCTTAATATAAAATATAATTTTTTTTAATTTGTTTTATTTTCACGATTTATAACTTTTTCTGACCACCTTAACATCACATCACCACCCCATAAATTATATGATATAGTACCACAATCGTTATAGTCACCTGTGTTATATGTTTTAGCTCTTGACAAATAGCTATATACTCGTTTGACAGTCTTAAAACTTATAGGTTTGCGTGCCGCTAGTTGTTGCGCCCTTACTTTACCTGTTTGTGTTGCACATTTATTACCTCGTTCTTCGTTTTCTATTATTGCTCTTTCTGCGTTTGCAGTAGCACCTTTAGGGTAGTCAGTATAACTAGCTAATTTTGTACACACTTCATTTGCCTGTACATCTTCTATAATATCTAAAATTGTTTGTATAATATCGTGGTCAGAACAAGGCATAAATACAGTATTGCCATCGAGTGTATGTTCGTGTACACCCTCGCAACCTAATTCTTTAGCTTTTGCTAGTGCCTCATCTTTATTATCATATAATGGTAAATCTATTAAACCATCTGCACCATCAGTAACCATACTACCTACTCTATCTAAATTTTGTGTTGCAAGTGTTTCCATTTTATCGACAAAGTAACCCTCTATACTTAAACCTTTTAACTCGCCACTCTTTATGCGTTCCCAGACTTCATCATTTAACACTCGCATAGTAACAAACCAAGTACCTACAGGTAACTCATAGCCATATAAATTACTTTTGTCGTTAGTGCTATTTTCTACTATCCAACTTTCTACTGTGTGTACACCTGTTACTTTTTCTTCGTGTTGTAAAGTTGCACTATTTGTATTTTGATGTTTCATATACGCCTCTGCCGCTTTGCGTACAGTTTCTGCTGTAAAGTATACATAGTAATTTTTATCTTTATTAGCATCGTATCTGTATATCTGTTTGTAGGGTATTAGTGCAGGTGATACTAATAGTCTTTTTTCTTCGTTTACTTTTGCAAATGTTAAATTTGCTTTATTGTCGTTAAAGTATACAAAATCTGTTTCTATAGCAGGCGATGTAACTAAACTTATAGCATCTATAGATAACTCTTCGTTATCTTCGTCTACTACTAATTCTACTATATCGTAAGTTTCGTGTGCATCTTCACACTCTTGCAAAGTATCGTATTTGCAATTACCCTCACCAAATCTATATTTTCCGTTTTCACATTTTTTACAAGGCATAATTTTATTTTTTTAAATTGTTGCTTTTCTTCTTATTTTACTTAATTTATCTTGTTGTTTAGTCATATCGTCTGCTACTACAAATGCTTTTACTACACCCATAGTAGTGCCACCAATACCCTCACCACTAGCAAATGCTCTACCACCACCTGCCTCATTAATCGCACTTAATAAAGGCTTAAACATTCTTGTACTATTTGCATTTATAACACTTTCACCTTTTGATAGTCTTGCACTTACACTATCGCTAGTACCTGTACCAAAACCACTAACAATACCACCTCTAGCTAATTCTGGCTCTGGCGTAGACTGTATGGCACTTACTTGTTTAAAACCTGCGGCTAGTGCTAGTGCCGCAAATGGTAAACCTAACGGTACACCTAAGTCTGATAATGTTTTAGAAACAGATTGATAAGTATTTATAGTAGCTTGTGCTATAGCAGATGCTTTGCCCATAGCCGACTCTTTACCAAAAACATCTTGTGCAGTAGACAAACCCTGCATTAAATGTGCTTGTTTCATTTTTGTTGTTTCATCATCTTTCTTTTGTTGTACACTAGCAAATTTATCATTTATTTTTTGTAGTGCATCTGTGCGTGCGTTTTCTAATTCTGTTGTATCTACATTAAACTTTTTAGCTTGTTCTATTAGTTTATCGTATTTTTCTTGTGATTTTATTATCTCTTGTTCTTGTGCGGTTGCAGTTTCTAAAGTTAATTGTTTTTGAAATGTGGCTAGTGCTTTTGCGTTATCTTCTTCTTCTTTTTTTGCTTGTTTATCTAAAGCCGCCATTTCTCGTACTAGTGCCTGTTCTTCTGACTTCATACGCTTGCGTTCACTAAAATTACTTCTTTGTATTTGAAATACAGTAGCCTCTAATTGTGCCTCTGCGTCTAAATTTTCTTGTGACGATTTACTAAAACTATTTTCTACTTGTTGAAATCTTAATTTTTCGTTAGCTACATGCAAGTCTTTTGCTAGTTGTTCATCTGCTAACCTATTTGCCTCTCGCATAAACTCTAATCGTTCATCAGCGGCAAACGCCTCTCTATCTCTAGCTTGTAGTCTAAGTTTCATTATCTCGCTTTCTGTCTTAGCTTTATCTACTAATGCTTTTCTTTCAAATATCTGTAACGCTAACCTATCTTTTTCTAATTGTGTTGCAGTTTTTACCTCTTCTTTAGTTTGATTTACAAAGTCACTAACATTTTTTTGTATTTTACCTGTAATATCCTCTACACCTGTAAGTACTTGTAGTTGACTTTCGCCAAACTCTGCCATACCTTCCTTAATAGTGCTTAAATCACCCTTAAAAACACCACCTATAACTTTACCTAATGCACCAAAACTATTAATCATACCCTCAATACGATTCTCTACATTTTCTACAATAGCGTCTTTTAAGTCTATAACGGCTTGCTTAGGATTGCTAAAAGCCTCAAACATTTTACCCCCTAACTCACTTAATACATCTGTTATGTTACCTGTAACAACACCTATACCTGCTAGTATAGTTTTTAACTTAGCCGCACCTTGCTCGTTATCAGTAAAAAATTGTCTTAATGCGGCAAATGCTAATAATAATGCACCTATACCTGTAGCGGCTATACCACCTTTTATAGTTGTAAACATAGCCTTAGCCATAGGTATAACTTTAGCAAAAGCCGCTTTAATACCACCTATACTAACGCCCATTATACTAAAATTCTGTGCGGCATCTGTTGCGGCATTACTTGTATCTTCGGTTTTTTTCTTTACATCTTCTAAACCTTTGTCGGCATCTTTAGTATCTGCTCTAAGTTTTATTACTTGTTCTATTTTTTCTGCCATTTGCCTAAAATTATCTCGTTATAATTAGTTTTATCTTTATATTTAGTTATTAACGGTAAAACATCTTTAAATGCACTAAAACCTACTACTATCAATTCACCAAATAATTTAAAATCTTCTGCTTTATACATTTTTAATCTCTGTTACTTGTAATATTAAATTATACTCTAGTCTTGTACTTGTCAAACCTGTAACTTTAACCTCTATGTAGTCTGGTGTACTACTTATAGGTGCATATGTTACAGATACTGAATTTAATGCGCTGTCGCCTTGATTTAATAATGGTACTTCTATTACTTCTGTTAGTGTATTATTTGCATACTTATATAAAATATAATGTGTTATAAAAAAAGCATTGTTATTTGTGCCATCTAATATTACTAATTTACTTTCTATATAATATGCACTTTCGCAACTCTCGTTTACAAAAAATCTAGCGCCATTATGCCCACCTATAAACAACTCTGTTGCAGTATTATTAGTTGTTACACCATCGTATTGCAATATGCTATATTTTGCTCTGTTAGATGTCTTAGATGCACTGAATGACATTTCACCATAATTGTCAGTATATGCGTTTTTACCTATTGCTATACTATTGTTAGAATTATTTTGCATAATGTTTCTAAAACCTATAGCAACATTGTTTATACCACTTTTTATAGTGTTACCTATGCCTAAAGCAAAATTATTAGCACCGTTTAATGTATTACCTGCATTTTTATTAGTTTCTGTTTTAGGTTTTATTTTAGTATCGTAGCAATAGCATTTACTATTACGAAATTTAAAACCATAAGTTAAACAATCTTGCTCGTTACCATTAGTTGTACCTGTGCCTTTGTCGTCTACAAACAAAACCTCGCCTCTATCTAATATTCTTGCAATTTTCCTCATATTCTTAATAATTCTACTTTTGCTAGAGTATTTTTATCTGTGTTAAACTCTATTTTATTAACTCTGTAGTGTTGTTCTTGTATTTTTACTATGTCACTAAATTTAAAATTATATATATCAGTAGGTTTTAGATTAAATTCTGCTTTGTATATTAAACCGTTAGTTACATTATATTTCTCATTTATATAATCTGCCCAATATTTATTAAATAAAGTATTGCTAGGTATATTAGCTAGTGTAGGTGTGTATATTGGGTTTGTAAAACCAAATAACAAACTGTTACCGTCTGTTGTTACTTGTGGTAACGGTGCATTATTGTCACTACTACCATCATATTGTGTGCCATTATTTATTGAGTTATAACCTGCACCAAATATTGCACCATTATTATCTTGTATAATAAAGTTTGTATCATAGCCATTAGGATTTTTAAATATTAGTCTAGGTTTATTTGCAAAACCTTTTAAATCGTCACCGTTTCTACTAGCTATGTGTTGTAAATTAATATTAGTATTTTCTAACTCTTTTACAAAAGGCGCACTAAATACCTCTAGTTTTATTTCGCTTACTTCTGTACTATCTACATCAAATTCTAGCACTTGATTACCATATATTTCATTATGTGTTATTTGATATTGTTGATGGTAATAATCTGCGCTATCTTCGACGTGTTTAAATTCTAATCGTTTAGGTATTTCAATTGGCTCTATTACAAATTCATTAGAATTTACTTTATTACTCCAATCAACAACATTATTAGTTATGTAATCGTTATATGTTTCTATTTTTAGTATGTTATTTTGTTCGCTTTCTACAGTCAAATTAAAAGCTGTAAATACATCTCTTAATATGTCTGCTAACTTAATACTACCGCGTCTACTTTTTACTAAGGTAGATGTGCTAGCATCTAATAACTCTAATTTTAATCTAGGTGGAAAACCATTAGTATTATATATCATTACATCGCCTGTCATAGCCGCAAACCTTATATTTAATGTTTCGCCTTGTATTAAATAAACGCTACCTGTAAAAGTATGTATAACATCGTATGGGTTACCACTATTTTGTGTAGTATCTGGTATAGATACTTGCCCTAAACTTACATCTTGTGCAAAACAATGTAAATTACCAAATTGTGCATCATCAGAATTAGTAGCCATTATCCTATACTCTATATTTACATAACAATCGAATGGCGCAGTTAACACACATGTAGTTTGGTTAAAGTCATTATCTAAATCGCCACTTTCATTAGCAAAATTTATAGATGTCAAATTAAACACATTACCTATGTCAGTACCTGCGTTACCACCAACACTATCTGTACCACTACCTGTATCTGCCTCTATAATACTTTTTGGGTAGTCTGTAGCATTACCATCAATGTAGCCTATGTCAAAAAATATATTATTAAAAAGTGTGCTACTAAAAAATGTACTATTAAATGTAAAACCTGCTAAAGCAAAAATTTTATCAATAATATATTTTAAGTTTATGTTTAAAAAATAGTTACTTTGATAATTAGGCATATATAAATTAGTATCGTCAACATAAATTTGTCCATCATTTACTAAAGCATAATACACTTTATCTGTAGTGCCGCCTGCGGTTAATGTGGTTAAGCCAAACCAAGACTGTATAACGTTTAAAGGTGTTATTTTATGGTTTATATCAGTTAAATCTAAATCGTTTATAGTAGCATCTGCAAGTGTTTCTATAATATTAGCTACATCGTTAAACATTACTACATTGTATGTAACTTCTGTATTTTTATCTACTACATTAAGTAGTTTTAAAAAACCCTCTAATACTAGTACATCGTCACTATACAAAAAAGCCTTTACATTTTTATATGCGTTAAAATTTGTAGTATACCTATCTACATTATAGTAATGCTCAAAAAATTTATTGTTATTTTTAGTAGCAGGTAAGTTAAAATCTTTACTAAACGATGCTTGTTTATTTTCTATATCTCTAACATCATCAACTTGTAGTGTTAAGTTAATATTTTCGTTACCAAAAGTATCTAACTCTACAAAGTCACCGTTTTGTTGATTTTGTACTACTAGTCTTATCATAATCTTTGTACTCTTGTGTTATGTCCTTTTTCTATTGTTAAAATATATTGCTTTAACATATCGTTTGCACTAGTCTGCTTTATATATTCTGTTTCATTGACAACTACAGGCTCAAATGTTGTACCTGTTTGCATATATACATCTGCCGATAAAAATAATTCTTCTAATATCACTGCCTCACTTTCTGTTACAAAATCAGTATTAGCCTCTATTGTTTCTATTGCATTTACATTAAATGCTCTAGTGCCACCATCGTATGTACCTTGTGTGTAGTAGTCAAAATTAAATAAATCGCCTGCATTTGTAGTTGCTTGTCTAGGTATAGTACCATAATTTTGTTTAATCGCAGTCTTTTGTATTTGTGTTTTTCTTATAGACTTTTTAGTAAAATTATAATAATCATATACACCTAAACTATTTAGAAATGCTAGTCTTATAGTTTCAAAACCTTTGCAGTCTGCCTGTTGTATGTCAAATCTATATGTTTGACTTACTACAGTATTTACATTCATAGCGGCTACAGTATAGTAGCTAACATTAGACATGTTAAAACCTAGTTGCGAGAGTTGTGCAGTACCTACACCTATGTATAATAAACCCTCGTTTGTATTGCTAGTATTGTTAAATATATCTGCGGTTATACTACTACCAAAAGGTGCGCCACCGTTTAAAATAGTATTATCTACATATTGTGTAGCTATAACTGCGTCACTACTATTATAGGTTTTTATTCTTATTCTAGTTACTTTGCTATCTAAATAATGCTTACCGTTTAAAAAGCCTAGCGTATGATATTGTGACAATTGTATTTTTTGGCTTGTACTAGGTAAAATAGATAAAAACTTTTTACTTGTTCCTGTTAGTAAAAAATCACTAAAATCTTGTGTACTATAACCTGCATTATGTTGTAACACAGAATTAAAAAAGTTAAAATTAACATCAGACGATAAAGATGCCTGTGTAATTATACTACCATTAATAGTTGCACTATATTCATAGCCACCTATACAAATACAATTTCTTAAATTTTCTCTATTTCTAGCATACTTGTCTATTTGATGTATAGCGTGGTTACTTTCTAGCATTGTGTTGCCATTAAATGTACTTACTGAATTACCTGCTAAATCATAGCCGCTTTTATCTGTACTTGTATAATCTTGTAGTATAGATGCTATTCTAAATATTGCTTTACCATTACTATCAACAGGTGCTTTTAGTGTAGCAACACCTACACCATCTACTGATATACTTATAAAATACTTAACATTAAAACCTGTATCTAATATATTTTGTGGTATACCCTCTGCATATACTACTATGTCAGAATAGGCAGGCGCTAATTTTTGCGCATTACCTTGCATTGTTGTTCTTAAAACTACCGCCATTGTTTACATTTCTTTTGTTACAAAAGTTAAAAATTTGTTTACATCTTTAGCGTATGCTCTTGTAAACTCATTAGGTAACTTTTTAAAATTAATTTTAAACGCATCTGTAATAAAGTTAGTAGGCTCTATACCGTATAAATATATACTTCTGGCTATTGCTCTTACTAAACTTTTACGCTTAACAAATTGCCCTTTGTCGTTTCTACCTGCCTTTAAACCTTTTCTTACTACCCACTTATCTATTGCGCCTATATTAGCAAATCTTTTACCACCTCTAAATCTATAAGGACTAAAAGGCGCAAGTACTTTACCTTTTTTTGGGTGTGCTTTTCCACTACTACCTTTTACACCTTTATCTACTATGTTAGCATAACCTAACGCTATAAAATTCATATCTATAGCACCACTTTCAAATACTTTTAATTGGTAGCCTAAACTTTTAGATAAGTTGCCGCTAGCATTTTTACCTTTAGCTTTCAGTATACGCCTTGCTTGTTGTACTACTTTAGTGCCAAATGTATCTAATACTTTTTTAGTATTTGTGTATTTAATTTTTTTAGCCATTAAGCAGTTGCTATAATAATTTCTAAATCAAGAGCATTACCCCCATGTGAATTATGTACAAATAATGTTTCTATGTCGTCTGTAGTTGTTATAGCCGCTTTACTTGTTGCACCATTACCATTAGGTGTAAAATATACTACACTAGATTGTGCTTTTAATTCTGTTGCAGAAGATGTACTATTAAATGCTTTAGTTAATACTAATGCATCTGTATCGTCTAAATTAGTTACTCGTATGTATTTTACATCTTCTACATCAAATTGGTTATCTGTTACTGTAGATATAAAAGTAGCTAGTGTTACTGATGAACTAGCAGGTATGCTAAATATTCTTTTAAATATATTGCCTACACCTGTAATTGATTTACTTACTGTAGTATCGTATGCAGTACCGTTTAGTGTTATCTCTTCTTTAATTTGTACAGTTAAAGTTGCAGTTGTTACTGTTGTTGCCATTTTTGTTTTATTATGTTATTATATTATTATTATACTTATATTAAATATCTATATTATATTATATATATATTATTGTTAGTGTTACTTTGTTGTTACTCATTTTATATAACCTATTCATTATGAATTACTTACATTATTCATATGCTATATCGCCATCACATTGGCTAGCATTAAATTCTACTTCTATACTTACGCTAGCCGTCCAACCACTTACTTCATTGTCAAACCTTTCTGTAAAAGGCTCACAACTAATACTAGGCGATAATGCTACTTCTGTTTGAAAATCTCTAATGCGTTCAAAATTGCCTGTTTGATTTTTTAGTACACTTATTATGTCGCCTATTGTTTCTAGTGTATCACTTAATACATCTCTTTCGTTGCTTTCGTCTTTACTTACTAAATCCATTACTATTAATTGAAAGCTATATGTAAGTGTATGTTGCTCAAAATTTACTGTATCTGTTGCTACATGAAATAAAGGGTAGGTAGTTTCTACTAAATCTACCTCGAATATATCGCCTATAGTAGTTGTATTAATTTGTTTGTGACTACTACCTATTTCTTCAAATATTTTATATAACATTTGTAGCGTTATATTTTTAATCTGTATTCCGTCTGTTAGTATCATTTATTATTTTGTATATATGTTAAGTCTTTTTGATATGCTATAAAATTTAAACATTCGTTTATTGATAATTCCAGAACATCGTTAAATGCTAGTATATTACCATTTGCTAAAGTGTATATTACATTGTACCAACCATATCTTTCGTTAAATTGTTCTTCTTTTGTCTTAATAGCTTGCGCCTCTCTTTCCTCGACAGGCTCTGAGAATAGGCTTGCATAATGGCTATGTAGTCTGTTGCGATAGTCAAAAAAAAACTACATGCACCGTTTACTGTATCTACACTTAAATTATCTTTAAATAATTCTGCTCTTGTTTTTGCAGTTTTATAATCGTAATCTTCTATTTTATACTTTTCGCCTTTTTGTTCAATAATTGGTCGATATAAAATACTCATAACACTATCCATAGATTGCCAACCGTTTGCTAATTTGTTATCTAAGTCTACAAACTCTTTTAGTTTTAATTCATGTAGGTTAGGGTGAAAACCATAATCTATATTGTCAATAGTTATAATAATATTTAACTGTTCATTAGCTTTGTTTTCTAATAGTTTTGTTAGTTGTGCCATAACATTATCTATATCTGACTTCTTACAACCCTCTAAAAGTTTTATAGGTGCTTTTGTAAAACTACTAATTGTTATTAGTGTTTTTTCGTGTTCGTCATCTATGCCATCTATTTGTTGCATAAAATTCATATAAGAAGCTAGTGATACTTGCCCCCACTTGTTAGGTATAAAATAACTTTTGTTGTTTATAACTAAATCCATAATATAAAATATAAAAAATTTGAAATGAGTATTATTGCAATTGTTTTCTAAAACACTTGTTAGTTTGAGAGGGTTAGCTATTTATTATGTCCATATAAAAATATAGCTACCCTCTTTTTTTTATTGTACTGCATAAACTCCTTGTGGCATAATCTTGTAATACATACGCATAGCTAAAGCATCGCTAAAGTCTGGTGAACGGCTTATAGCATTTTTAACTTCATCTTTACTAACTATTTGTAGCTTTGTATCTTTGTCAAAATTTTTACGCCTTACTTGTTCTAATTCTTCTATAATAAAATTTTTGTGTGTAACATTATTGCAGTTTATATATAGCTTAGACTTATTTATAACATCGCTAAGAGCATAATAACATTGAGTTTTAAGATTTACATAGTTTTCGTTTTTAAGTGCCTTAGAATTGTTTACAAAGCCTTTACACCTTAATATATCTTTTACGCCACCACCTACACCGTCATCGTCTACTATAATATTACCTAATGGTACGCTATGCAGTCTTTGTATTGCTCGTATTTCATCTGCGGCTTGTGTTATAGTATTTTTATCTAATGCTTTTATATACTCTGCTCTTAAACCGTTCCAATAAATTATTACTGTCTTATCTTTACCAAATCGTGCTATATCTGCTGTTATATATTTTTTACCGCTAGGTGTATCGTCTAACTCAAAACTACCTAGTATAGCATTGTAGTTTATTAGCTTATCTTCGCTATCGTCATACTCCCAATTACCATATAGTAGCCTTTGTTTGCTTATGTAGTCTAATTTTTCTAGTTGCTCTTTATAGTGCTTAGAGATATGTTTGTTATCTGTAACTAAAGATTGTATAAACTTACTATATACAGGTAGCCTGTTCTCTTTATGTGGCTTATAAAAATTATTGTACACCCAATTTTTAGATGGGTTACAAGTTAACAGTATTTTAGGTATTATATTATTTTCGTCTAGTTTGTACCGTATTCTACTACTTACTATTTGCTTTGCCTTTTCTGTTATTTGGTTACATTCGTCTATAAATGCCGCAGTCAATTCTAACGAGCCTAAACTGTCAAAATTTTTGTCTGATGGATATTGGAATAAGTCTTTTAGTATAACCTCGCTACCATTATAAAATGTAATTATGTTACTGCTTGCGTTATACTTGTAGTGTACATTAGCTTTTATATTCCATTGGCTACATACATCAAAAAAAGTATTTAGTGTAGTCTTTTTTAGATTGTCTAACTTACTACGCCCTATTAAACACCTTATGTTTTCGTATTGTGTGCAAAGTGTTATTATCCATGCACAACCTAAAAAACTTTTACCACCACCTGCCGCACCACCATACAAAACTTGTGTTGTGGTTTTATCTGTTAGGTATTCTAATGCTAACCATTGTTTACTTGTTAGCGTTGCTATCATTATCTTTTTTTAGTATAATGTTTATAGGCTTAAAATCTGCGCTTACATCTAACTCTTGTTTTTCTATGTAGCCTCTTTTCTTGCCTTTTGTTTTTAGGTAAAATAT
>Ga0098043_1000239_pt1 | contig 18698 bp, 20 predicted proteins | sample 9B_taG_FD_92581 | JGI IMG/M metagenome (GOLD analysis project Ga0098043, IMG submission 92581) | Marine viral communities from the Subarctic Pacific Ocean - 9B_ETSP_OMZ_AT15188_CsCl metaG | ecosystem: Environmental > Aquatic > Marine > Oceanic | place: Subarctic Pacific Ocean | collected 2015-01-10 | reverse complement strand
TTGTGCTGGTGCTTCACCTATTTCTGTTCTACCTGCACCCATGCCACCCATTAGTCCCATGACGCCTGATCCTAGCATATTTAATCTTCTTTGTGGATCTTGAACAGCCATCTGTGCTGCTTGTCTTTGTGCATCAAGTACCGCTTGTGATTGTGCTTGTTGTGCTGAACCTAATGTACCAAGGCCAGATATTTGTGCTCTACTAAAATCTTGTGCTGCTCCACCAAGACCTTGTTGTAAATTTGCAATACCCATTTGGTTTGCTAAATCTTGTTGTCTTCTTTGTGATGCTTGTTGAAATCCTGATTGTCTTAGACTTGCTAATTGACTAGCTCTTCCTCTGTTACTCAACGCATCAAATTCTGCTTCTGCAATACCGTGACGGCCACTACCAAACGCTCCACCTGATACTGCTTGTGCTCCTAAACCTAATCTAGATTTAGCTGCTTGTGCATCGTAGTCTGCCATCGTTGTGTCAATAACTTGTTGTTGATATGGTGACATGTAAGATTGAATTGATCCTGCACCGGTTCCAGCTCCTGTTCCAGTTAGAGCTGTTGCCCCTGTTGCAGCTTGACCTGCTGCGGTTAAAAATGGTTGGTATGATCCTAAACCTTTTGTTGGATCTATTGCTTGTGCATATGCTGCTGCTTGTAATGGATCTTGTGCTGCTACTTGCGGTGCAAGTTCGGCCATACCAGCTTGAGTAATACCAAACTGTTGAGCTTGCGCTTGTCTTTGTGCAAATTGTTGAGCAGTTTCACCTGGTTGTTGTGCTGTTGCATTTGTAACCGTTGGCATTCCAGCTTGTCTTGTAAGATCAGCTGCATAAGTTTTACCTAAAGCTTCTACGTATTCCGGTGGAAGTGTTCTTGATTCTGTAACACCACCTGTTTGATAACCTACTCTACCACCTGTTGCCATAAATTTAGTACGTTGTCTTTCAATTTCGTCTTTAGCTGCTTCAATTGCTTCTTGTTGACTAAAACCATTCATCATAAACTCTTCTACAAGTTTCATAAATTCTTGTTCATAATCGTCATCCATAGACGCCATTTTTTTTGGTTGATCTTTTCTTTTAGCCATTTCGTCTATCATCATTTCTATTTGAATTATTTCATCATCACTTAATTGGTTTAAAGGTTTACCAAATTCTTGCATGGCAATATTTTCCATAACCTGGTTTCTTTCATCCATTGGATCTGGCGCTGAAGCCATCATCATATCTTGCATTATGTAACCCTTCTCTCTAAATTTTTCATTGTATCATACATCTTTTGTGCTCCCTTTTCAATGCTACCATTGCCTGCTCCTCTTACAGCATCTGCTGTAAATACAAATTCATTCTTTGATAACATCGCTGGAACGTCATCTGCTTTTTCTTTTATACCAACTGGTACAAAACCACCTTTAGCTCTGTAATCTAATTCTGTAACACCACCTTGATTAACTCTAGGTTGACCCATAGGCATGCTCATAATACCACCACCAGCATTTTTCTTTCTACCGGTTTCATATGGATCTGAGTTTTCATTATTATACTCTCTAGAAAGTTTACTATATTGATCCATATCTAACTCTTTTACTTCTAGTCCATAGTTAGCTTTTAACCATTTCATAAAATTAGTACCACCCTCTTCAAAACCTACTCTGCCGCCTGTTTTATAAAAAAAATTAGGTTCATATCCACTTGAAGTTTGTGGAATACTATAACCTGTAGTTCTGTCTAAATAAGTGCCGGTTGCAGAAGGTTCTGCCGCGTCAAGCATTATAAAGTTGTTCATTGGATCAAATTCTTCTTTTACTGTTCCATCTGCATTATAATAAGGATTAACTTCTGGTTGATAAGGTTTACCAGAAAGTGAACTTGGATTAAATTCTTGATTATACTGATCATCAGTCATGTAGCTTCCATCAGGGTTAAAATATTCAGGATAAATTATTTTTTGTAACTCTGTAAAAGTTTCGTTTCCAGTTAATTTTATATCAGGACGTGTAGCTTTAAGTCCTTCTACCGCATCTACATACATTCCCATATTTCCTGCACTGCCATCAGGCTGTCTGTATTTAATCTCATCCGCTTTTTCTTTAGAAAGAAATTGTTGTGCTTGTTTATCCATACTTGTTGTTATAAACTTATCAATATTATCTTTTTCAGATTGAGGTAAAGCGTCAAATCTTTTTTCTAAAGCTAAAAAATCTTGTTCAGGCAATTCACCTAATTGTTGTTGGTTTAACCCAGAAAATACTTGTAAAGGATCTGCCATCATCGGACCCATCGGACCCATACCCGGACCAGATTGCTCAGGAATTGTATATTGTTTTAAAGGTTGTGTTGTTTGTTGTGCAGGTGAAACCATTGATGATGCTGTTGGTGAAGCCATTGGATTACCACCTGATAACATTGCAGAACTTATTTGTTGCATAGTTGGAGCTTGAGTTTGTGTAGGTGTTGAGCTTGGTGTTGTAATAGAAGGTGCAGGCGCTGATGCTTGTGCAGGCGCTGACGTTTGTGCAGGTGTAGATAACGAACTAATTCCGGATTGCGTTGTTCTTTGTGGCGCTTGTACCGTTGGAAGACCTGCTTTTGTTCTTGCTGCATTTAACATAGCCTGGATCCCTGCCGCCTGTTGCCTGTTACTTGCTATGTTTTGTTGCAATGTGCTACCCATAGTAACACCACCAGTTTGGTAACCTATACGACCACCATCTCGAACATTGTATCTAGCAACAAACGCATCTCTACCAGCATCATCAAGTTGCATATACTCAGGTTCATTTGCAAAATAATTATCCATATACGTTCTCATTTTTCTACCAACATTTTCTTTTCTTCTTGCCATGTATTGTTCGTAAGTTTCATCTTTATTTTGTGGTGGTTCATCTGCTAAAAATTTTTCATATAAATATGTTGCACCGCTTGTTACTCCACCAACCAATAATTTTTCTTGTACGATTTGTGGTAGTGATTTTACTCCAGGAATTTTACCTGTAGTTTGACCTATAATGTCATCCATAAATCTATTGCCTGATGCTTTTTTCTTTGCTTCGTTTTTTATTTGATCTTTTGTTAAAACTGTATTTTTTTCTGCAAATAAATTTCTTAATGAACTATCTTGACCAATTGGATTTGTAAAACCACCTTTAAGTCCACCACCCATAATATTTTCAGCGCCACCTAGATATCTTGCACCAGCTCCAAATGCAGTTGTGGCTAAACCTTGTTTGAGTGCATCACTGATGCTACCTCTTTGATCAAATCTACCAATACCTCTCATCAATCCTGCAATACCAGGATTGAATGGTGCAACAAACGGTGCAGCTTTGACTGCTACATCTGCTAATTCATTTGGTATAAGTTTTCTAAATCGTTCTTTTAATTTACTGCCAAGTCCAAACTTTTTTCTAGGTGCTACATTCATAATGCCACCTTGTGCACGTAGTTGTCTTCGCATTTGAGATCTTGTAATCATATATATTAAATTTTGTTTATATTAAAAAGGCAGGATTTTCACCTGAATTCTTTAATCTACTAGATTTTATCTAATAAATCAAGATTATGTTGTAACTGTTCTAGGCAGTACTTCCATAGCAGATAGGATCACATGAAGCCTGTTTGCTGCAGATGCTGATACTTTTATAATGTCTCCAGTTTCAGCCACTAAAGTTTTACTTAATACTTCTATTGGGTCTCCGGCTTGTCCCTGTGCCCCTTCAATTACTTTTTGAAAAGCAATACTAAAAACAGCGTCACTTGAATTAGTTAGGGTTATGTTTAATTGAGCCGATTGTCCTGATGCATCATCATTACTTACTAATATAGACTTTATTATAGCCGTTGTTGCAGCGGGTACTGTATATAAAGTAAATGTTGCATCTGACGTAATATCTACTTTTTTACTTATAAAACTATTGGACATTATTCACCTAAAAAGAAAACAATGGCATCATTGTCTTCTGTTTTCTCCTCTTGAAAAGTTGTATTTAATTTTTCAATTAAACCATTTAAATCTCTTACTAAAGATAAAAATGTTAATTGATCATATTCTCTTGGTGGCTGTGTTAATGATTGTACTATTTTTGCCATTATCTTCTTCCATCTGGTTGATAATCAATTCTAAATGTACCTAGTTTCCAAAATTGACTTGTGCTTGTATTATCTATCTTTAATGATATTGATCTAGCTCTTGCACGTGTATCTATTTTTTTTGTACTATTGTTTACAGTAAATGGCCCAAGTGAAGAACTAGCTTGTGTATCATTTGGAAAATCTCTTAAATTTAATGTAACTCTTGCATCACCTGTTTGTGATAAAAAATCTGGTAACACTCTTCTAATTTTCATCATAAACTCACCATCACCAGCAAGCCCTTGTTGACCTATATCAAAATCTCCAGATTCAATTGATGCAATAATTGATGTAGTTGCACCTTCTCGTATTTGATCTAACCCTTTTTCGTGTTCATAGTAATAACTAACACCATCAACATTACCTTGAACAAATGTAGAAGAACCCGATGTACCATTAGAACTTGTATCATATTCTGTTGCATGAGGTCTACCAAATACAGCTGAGTCTTGCCACGCAGTCCTTGCTAATGTACCTGTAGTCCATACTGGTCGCTCGGCGCTTGAATCTAGATAATTGTATGTGACCATTCTATTTACAGTTCCTGATCCAGAATTGGGATAGAACCAAATAACTTCACCAAATAAATTATTTAATCCTGCATTGATATGTTGTTTTGGTATTGTGTTAATATCATCAAATACATGATCTTCAACTAAACACGGTAAAGATTCTAATCTACCTGTATATCTAAAGAAACCATTTTCTGACATCCAGTATGCTGTACCATCAACTTCAACAGCTGCGTTCTGTCCAATCAATCCACAGTTTGTACCTACTTGTTGGAATGAAAAAGTAAAAGGTGGACCAACAAATCTCATAGTAAATAATGCTGTATCAGTCCAAACATAAATAGCGTCTCGTCCTCTAATAGCTCCTACAACTTTAGATCCGTCTGCAAGTCTTTGTGTACCTGCAGTATTAGTAGCTGATGGTGCGTAAGTGTTGATATCTTCTTGAGAAGAAAATCTTACAAACATAGGATCTTGTGTGGACTTTGTTCCAATAGTTGTTTCTGTTCCAAAAAATATTAAGTGTCTATCAGGAGTTGATACTAAACTAAATGCAGATGAAGTTGGTGCACCAGATATAATTGTTGCTCTGGTAGCATTTGCTGTTGTTGGATTTGAATCCCATTCAAAACTTTCACCACCATTTATTGTTGCAATAAGTTTATTACCAAAATTATCTAATGACCATAAACCTGGTGATGTTACGATATCTCCTGATGCTGCAGAGTTCCATCCAAAATAATTTGATGCATCTGTAACGGTTGCACCTGATGAATGTATAGCTGCTGTTGTACCATTAGCACCTCTTGTTAAACCTGATAATGTACCACCACTATTTCCTGTATAGGTAATTAATTCTGTTCCTATTTGCACGGTACCTGTTGATGCAAAAGAAGATGAACTAGCCATTGTTAAAGATGTAACTGATGCGTTTATTCCTGATGATAGTGTTGATGTAAATTGACCTTGTTGTTGTCCACCCCATGATCCAAGACCCCAACCTGTTGTTGCAGTTTCAACCGCTGGTCCAACTGGATAATAGTGTTTTACACGTATACCACCCGATGTTGATGCACCAGATCCTGATTCGTTAGATGCCATAGTTATAGTTAAAGTAGTGGTAGTTGGTATTGATGCTACCATAAATTTTATATCTGTAAAATCACCTGATGTAAAATTAGAATTTGTAATTGAAGTAAAATTATCTAATAAGATAATATCTCCCTTATTCATACTATGAGCAGATGAAAAAGTTAAGGTAACTGTTGCAGATCCATTAGTTGTAGTAAAAGCTGATGTTAAAGTTGTAGTAGATTTAATTGGGTGTATGTCATAAAATATACCACCAGAGTATGCATATAAAATACTACTTGTGCCTAGTGCAGCATATTTAATACCAGATGTATTAACAAAATGATGTATGGCTGTATTACGACCTGTCATTTCAACAGACCCTAGTTGAGCCCAACCGCCTATTTTTTCTGGATAGCCATATCTAAAACGAACATTATCACCGTTAACCCATTGGCCTTCACCACCTGTTGAGGTAACTTGTTTGTTAAACCCTGAAGCAAATTTTAATTTTTGTAACATAGTGTAATCCTATGCTTTACTACGGTTTAGTTGGCCACGTAGCGTTTGTACATTTAGCAACAGTGTCTTTACCATCAGGTAAATCTCTAAGAGCTTGTCTGTAAGTTTTCATATCAGATGATATAGCATTACCTTTTTCAAGTTCCGATGTAATTTCCCAATCAGATGCTGCTAAAAGACGATCTCTTTTAGATCTTAAATCCGCTAAAGCTCTAGCAGGAGCTGCATTAGCCCAAGCCGCTTCTTCATTGTCTCTAGCTGTCTCTTCAGCTGCTGTAAATTGTACTCTGTTACCATTTATATTATGATATCTTGGCATAGTTTTCTCCTTTGGTGTTATGTATCATTATTATAGAATTCCGTAAAGGCAAATATCTCCAGCATCTATGTTGCCACTATCCATTTTAAATTGAACAGCATCTATAGCTGCAGTTACATTACAATATCCTGCTACATACCAATTTGAAGTATAGTTATTATATCTATATCCTTGAAAGTTAGAGATAAAATGCTTAACAAAAGTTGTTGATGATGGATTGAATAAATGTAAATACCCACTGCAAGATTGATCGTTGTCAGCACCTAATCCTTCAAATAGATATTGATCTCCTGTTCCATTTGCTAAATCATAATCTCCAACATAACCTAATTGAGTATTACTACCTCCTTCATTATAACCACTCCTAAAAGCTGTGGTAGTTTTAGGTGCATCATAATCTGTTCCACCATCTCTAAAATTTACCATTAAACTTTTATTATCTGTAGATGGATGAATATTTTTAAAAGTAAATAAGTATTCCTTGTAGGTATTATCCAAGACAACTGAACTTGCACCATCAACAAAAGATAAGGTAGAAGAAGATGATGCTGTTAGCTTTTTAATAAACACCATGTTACCACCAACAGCTGCAACAGATCCAAAAGTCGTAGCTGCTCTAGCTCCTCGGTCATTTACTGTAATTAATCCTGAAGTAGGTAATGTCATTATGAGTCCTTTATTCCATACATTTTAAAAGTGCCAGCGTCTATGTTACCGCTATCCATTTTAAATTGTACTCTGGTAAGAGCTGTTGTTGTGTTAAAGTATCCAGCACTATATCTAACTTCTGAATATGGTGGAGATCCATTTGTCATACCTTGAACAGTTGCTAAAAAATGCTTAACAAAAGTTGATGACGATGGCGAAAAAAGCCAAAGTTCACCACTAGCAGATGAATCATTATCATTTATTAAAACAGTTCCTAAATTTTGAAAAGCTGTACCTTGAGCTTGGTCGTATGATCCATCATAGGAAAGAGCATTGTCATCATCTTCTTGTTGATATGCTTTAAATTTAGAACTGGTAACTGTTATATTATAACTTGTGTTAGTTCCTGTATCTACTTGAAAAGCTAATCTAGCACCATTTGTTCCTGGATGAATATTAATAAACTCAAACTTATAAATAGGATAAGTATTATCTAACACAACACTAGATGCCCCATTTACAAAAGACAAAGTACCTGAACTAGAAGCTGTTAAAGTTTTAATATGTACCAGTGCACCTGGATTATTTCCTGTTACTGCTGCAGGAACCGTGGTTAGATTTCTAAGAGATCTATCATTATATTTAACTAATGCCATTATGATTGTTTCGGCCCCACTCCGTACATTTTAATTGTTCCTGATTGTATAGTTCCAGTATCTTGACTAAATTGAATAGCATTAATTGCTGATGTTGTATTAGCATAACCACCTAAAAATAATTCTTGAGAATAAGCAGTAGATACTTGTTGAGTTGTAGCAATAAAATGTTTTACAAATGTTGTTGAAGATGGATTAAATAAAGTTAAAGTGCCTGACATAGCTGTATCATTATCTGCATCTGTATCTCCACCTAATCTTTGAACCCCAGTTCCTTGTGCTAAATCTCCACCAGTGCTATATCCTAGTCCACCTGTACTACCACCACTTTCAGCATGATAACTAGCAAAAAATGTTGTTGTTTTTGCAACATTATAATTAGAGCCACCATCTGCACTTAAATTAAATTGTGGTCTTGATGCTTCAGATGGATGTATATTTATAAACTTAAATAAATAACTATTATAAGTAGAGTTTATACTTGATGTAAAAGATAATGTAGCAGAACTTGATGCTGTTGCTGTTGTAAGCAAAGTCAAATTACCATCAGTCAAGGCTGCCGCTGTAGGCAACGCTGTGATTGCTGTTAGTGCTCTGTTGACTGCAGTTCGGATAGCCATAGGTTACTCCGATGGTTTAGTTGGAAACTCTTTTGCGTTTACTTTTTCTACTGTATCTAACCCAGATGGTAAATCTCTTAATGCTTGTCTATAAGTTTTCCAATCATCGCTCATAGTTACATCTGAGTTAGCCATCCAATCTGTTTCATGTAACAAACTGTTTCTTTTATTTCTTAAATTTTCCAATGCTCTATCTAAAGCACCATTATTCCATTGAGTATCTATATTTTCTAAAGCAGTAATTTCATCTGCCGTTAAATCTATTTTAACTCCATCTATTAATTTGTGTGTATGTGCCATTATGCTACTCCGTATAAAGTAAAAGTTCCACTAAATGTTCCACTAGCTGGTATTATTTTAAAATTGTTAACAGCCGCAGATTGATCTAATGCAAAAGTATGATCTTGTTGAACAAGTTTATTATTTTCGTCAAAATGACAACCATAACATTTAAAAAATTTACCTTTTCCTGTTCCTAATGGATCAAAAATAGTAATTATACTCATACCACCTTCATTATTATTAGTACCTACTCCATAGCCTGTTCCAACTATTCTAACTCTATCATCTCCTGTACCATGACCAGATTTTATTGCATCGGATGATGTATCATCTCTACTATGTTGTCTAATATTTTTATAATTACTTCCTGTTTCATAAGAACTTCCATTATCTGTTGAGGTTTGTATTCCTAAATTTCCACCATCACTTGACAAATCAATAGCTGTACAATGAAGTTGGTAAACTTTATAAGTGGTTGTTAAATATGTACTTGTAAATGTAACAGCTGATGCACTAGATGCTGTTTGACTTTGAAGTTTAACCATAGAACCACTAGCTTTAATTAAACTATAATCAATTCTTTTTAATACTCCTGCATCTGATACTAAAAATTCGTCCGTGTCTGCAGGCTCGTCTGTCAAAGCCGTTTGAGCTGAAATAACATCTGTGTTTAATTTTGCACCTGTAACTGCATTAGCTTGTAAACTTGCAGTTTTTACAGTATCGTCCGACGGATGGCCGAGATCGAGCGTATCACCCAAAATAGTGATGAAGTCGATAGAGTCAGACGATGTTAATGCCGAGGCGAATACAATCGTACTGCCTGAAATAGTATAGGATGATATAGGAGCCTGTAGGATACCATTTAGTGACACTAAGCAGTGTTGGGCTGTTTGTGGAAATATAGCTACACCTCCAACTAATAAGTTGAATGTATCTGTAGCACTTGTCGATATTGCATCACAAGCTTGAAAATTCCCAAGTCTAGGTTGAGCGCCAATGTAGGCCATGTTATATTACTCCTTTTAAATTGTTTATCATATTAATTAATTCCGTACAAGGTTATAGTTCCAGCATCTATGTCGCCAGAGTTCATCTTAAATTGAACTGCATCAATAGCACTTGTTGTATTGCAATATCCAGCACAAAAATTATGTAAGCTATAAGTGCTAATATAATTTTCACTTGTTTGTGCTGTAAAATGTTTGACGAATGTTGTAGAACTAGGATTAAAAAGATGTAAATAGCCAGAACCACTTGCATCATTTGCATTTCCTATTCCTAAACATAAGCGTTGAAAATCAGTTGATTGAGCAAGATCACCATCATAATAAGTAACTGAAGCAGCATCATCAGCTTCTGCATGATATGCTCTAAAAAATGAAGTTGTTTTGGTTACATTATAATTAGAGCCACTATCTGTACTCATATTAATTTGCAATTGTGTTTCATTTGTTTCTGGATGAATATTATTAAAAATAAATAGATACTCTTTATAAGTAGAATCTATTCCAGATGTAAAACTTATGGTAGATGAAGATGATGCTGTTGATTTTGAAATAAATACCATAGCACCACCACTAAAACTTGCTTCAAGATCATCGGCTCCTGAATCAAAACCAATACCTTTACCTGCGACTGGTGTTAAATTTAAACTGTTGAAATTTAATTTTGATAATGCCACTATGAGTCCTTTATTCCGTAAAGTTTTATTGTACCAGAAGCCATATTATTTCCTGAAAGTTTAAACTGAACAGCATCTACAGCACTAGTCGTATTTCCATAACCAGCAGAATAATTATCAAAAGCACGATCAGAATACTCATAAACTGCTGTTCTACTTATAAAATGTTTTACAAAAGTGGTAGAACTAGGATTAAATAAATAAAGTTCACCAGATGTACCTTCATCACTACCACCACCTACATTTATAGATATATCTTTAAAACCTGTTCCTTGTGCTAAATCATGACCAGGCTCATATGTTAATGAAGTATTGCCATCACTTTCTTCATGATAAGCTACAAAAGATGTAGTTGTTTTTGCAACATTGTAATTAGAACCAGTATCTACACTCATATTAAATTGAAATTTATTAGCACCAGCATTTGAAGATGGGTGAATATTATAAAACTTAAATACATAAACAGGATATGTGCTATCTAAAACTACGTCTGAACTTCCATCTACGAATGATAATGTAGAATCCGAACTAGCAGTTAAAGTTTTAATAAGCGTCATGGAACTTGCACCTGCTGTAGAAAACCCATCTCCATCTGAATTAAATGATAACGCTTTACCTGCAACAGGTGTTACATTAAAACTGTTATAATTAAATTTAGATATAGCCATTATAATATTCCATATAGTTTAAATGTTCCTGCATCTATATTACCAGATGCCATTTTAAATCTAACTCTAGTTATAGCTGTTGTTGTGTTAAAATATCCAGCAGTAAAATCATTATAAGTAGCATCGCCATGTTGATATGTATTAAAAGTTGCCAAAAAATGTTTTACAAAAGTTGTATTTGATGGTTCAAAAATATGTAATGTTCCAGCTAAACTTTCATCATTACCATTTCCAACATTTTGAGTAAGAACTTGAAATGAAGTTCCTTGTGCTTGGTCAGAACCTGTTTCATATCCTAAAACAGTGTAATTACCAGCTTCATTTTGACCAGCTTTAAATCTAGTAGTAGTCATCGTTTGATTATAACTCGTATTAGTTCCAGTATCTGTTTGAAACGTAAGAGCTGTATCATTTGTAGCTGGATGAATATCTATGCATTTAATAATACACTCTTTGTAAGTAGAATCTATTCCACTTGTTATATCAATAGTTGCTGAACTAGATGCTGTAGTTGTAGACAATAAAACCATATTACCACCAAGATCCCCTGTCTCAAAACCATTGGCACTAGAATTCCATTTAAGAGCTTTACTAGCTGCGGGTGTAACGTTTATGTTATTAAAGTCGACCTTAGAGAGTGCCATGGGTTAGGCTCCAAATAATGCTGCTATTTCAGCATCTGTTAATGCTTCCCCTGCTTTTAATTTAGCTTTACCTGATGTTTTTGCATTTGCTCTAGCTGTGTCAGCATCTTTTAATTCTTGTATCTTTGCATTAACATCAGCCTCACTTGGCATAGTAGCACCATCTTTAATAATCTTAATGTGTTGATATTGCATACGATCTTCGTTAGGAATTTTATCTCCATTGCTGTCATGTGTTTTCCAACCCCACCAACTGCCACCATTAAATGTCATCAATGCTTTTTGAAAATAATCTTTAGTTTTTTTCATCTTATGTATCTCCTAATCTTATAAAAGTTAACGCTGTGTAATTAACATTTGTATTACCACCATATGTTGCATCTGTTGTTGATGTTCCACTATGGTCAAGATTTAATCTAATATTATTATTAGATGTATTAGTTACATCATATATAGTAGAACAATATAATGACATATGACGATTTTGAGCACCTGAGCTATCATAAGTTTGTGAGAGTGATGATATAGAACTTCCATTAGTCGAACCCATAATTTGAATACCACAATATGCAAGAGCACCATCATAAGTTTCATCTACATAACTTTGTGCAGAAACAAAATATATTCCTGTACTTGGAAATGTAAATACTCCTGAAGATTCAGACATACCTGAGCCAATGTATGATGAAATCTTATCATTCCTTTCCCAATTTGCAGTTACTGTACCTGTATCAGCAATATCAGCAGTTATTCTCCAGTTATCTGCCATTGTAATTCCACCACCTTTAATTAAACTATAATCAATTCTTTTTAATACTCCTGCGTCAGAAACTAAAAACTCATCTGTGTCTGCTGGTTCAGCAGCTAATGCAGTTTGTGCGGATATAACATCCGTATTTAATTTTGCACCAGTTACTGCGTTTGCAGAAACCATGGCAGCTGTAATACTATTAGTTGCAGGTACAGTTGATTGAATAGCTCTACCTAAAAAAATACAGTACATCACATCTGTCGAAGCTGTGTTTGCTGATAGCGTTAGGGCAGTACCCGATGCAGTATATGCTTTACCAGATCCAGGATGTTGTCTAACGTTATTTATAAATAATGCAATTTCGTTTTCATTACTAACTGCATGAGACAGAGTATAAGAAGACGTTGCTGACGTAGAAAAATTCTGTGTAGCGAATGTAACAAAGTTGTCTGTAGGTTGATTCCCGATATAGGCCATCTTACGTTATCTCCATAATGCTCAACGTGCCAGAAAGTTTATCTGCAACGGAACAGTCTACTCGCAATATGTCTGTAGTTTCCATAACAACCTTACCACCCGTTAAGACCTCCAAACTCGAACCCGCGGGAATGTTTACGTCCTTCACTAGAAATGAAGTTCCATTCGCAACGTTGTTAGTTCCATTACGGTTTGCTGTATCACTAACAAGTTCTACTTCTGCTGTAACTGAAGTTGTGTTTAAGTTAGTAAGAACTAAACCAAGTATTACTGTAGTAGTACTTGATGCTACCGTGTACATGACATAAGGCGTACCTGCTGATGCGGGTTCTGCTGCGAAAGTCACACATTTGAACGTATTTGCCATTTTTTATCTCCTATTTTTTATTTTATATATTATCCTAAAGCAATTGCAAGAGCTGTTGGGTCATCTGTTACAAACGCTGCTCCAGCACTATTTACGGGTGTTTGACTAAATGTTACCACACCATTACTATCACCTGATATCCAAGTTGTAGTTGTTGTGCCATCATAACCAGCAATTTTTAATTGTCTGTCGCCTGTTGCACTATCAGCGTTAACGCTACCGATGATTACATTACCAGCACCAGAAGTTATATTATCACCCGATTGGTAACCTAAAACAAGGTTATTGTGGGAATCTTGTCCAACCATTCCTTCTCCAGCAGATACCCCTACAGCAGTATTAAAACCTGCCAAAGCTGTTTTTAAAGCTTGAGAACCAATTGCCGTGCTTGAATTACCACCTGCCGAAGCCTCCATTGCTTGATAACCTACAGCAGTATTACTTGAACCAACAGAATTATTTTTTAAAGTATTAGACCCGAATCCAGTATTGTTAACACCAATAGTTAAACCTGCTAATGAGTCAACACCGGCCCCTGTATTGTTATCTCCAGAAGTTAAACTTTCAAAAACACCATGACCAATTCCAACATTATTATTAGCAGCATTTAAAGTTCCTGTTGTTGAATGACCTATTATTAAACCATTTGTAAAATTTGTTCCTTCAAATTTACCTAAAATAACATCTTGGCTGTTTGCTGTTATTGTACTTGAAACTGTTAACACACCAGCAGAAGATAATGACATCTTCTCAGCTGCTGCTTCACTAGCTGCAGTTTTAAAACTTAATTTTGTAGCATTGTTTGATGAACTAAAGTCACCTTCAGAAACGGCTTCGATACCTGCTGCAACAAGTATAGCATCTGTTCCTGTACCTTCGTCAGGAGCTTGAAAATTAATTGAACCTAATATATCACTAGCTGCGATGTCTGTCTCACCAGTTTGTAAAGTAAGTACATAAGGATTATCATCGCCTGTATCAATTCTTTTAAAAGTTAAATTTCCAGAACTATCACCTGATATCCAAGTTGTAGTTGTTGAACCATCATTACCAGCAATTATTAATTGTCTGTCGCCAGTTCTACTCGCTGGGTCAACAGTTCCAATAATTACATTTCCAGATCCAGTAGTAATACCAGCAGTGCTATCATTAGCTCCAGCGTTATATCCTAAAAAAATATTATAATCTCCAGTTGAAACTTCTCTACCAGCATCTCTACCTAAAGCTGTGTTAAATGTAGCACCTGAGGCAACATTCATAGCATTTTGACCTACAACAGTATTATAACCAGAATTAGCATCAGTAGCGGATCCAACAAAAGCATTAACACCTATGATAGTATTACCTGGAGCTCCAGTAATTCCTGATCCAGCATTGTAACCAATTCCAATGTTGTCGTTTCCGGTAGTTACTGCTGTTAAAGCAGCGCCTCCTAAAGCAGTGTTTTGATCTCCAGAAGTTAAGGCATCTAAAGCTGTTATTCCAACACCTGTATTATGTTGAGCAGCATTTAAAGTTCCTGATGTTGTATGACCAACTAATAATGATCCTGTAAAGTTTGTTCCTTCAATTTTACCTGGCATTAATTCACCAGTTACATTAGGTAGAGTGTGAACAGCACTACTTCCTACAGAATGTGGTTGTGGTTTTAGTTGCTGACCATGGGAGTTATTTTCACAGTTAAATTGAATAGTACCTGGGTTAGTATTACCTTTTATAGTTACATGACCTGTACCATTTGGTGCTAATTCTAAATCTGCGTTAGAAGTAGTAACAATATCACTACCATTTAAATCAAGATTACCACCTAATTGTGGTGTAGTATCTTCTGATACATTTGATAATGCAGCGGATGTAGCTAGTCCTGATACAACAGTTGATCTTGCAACTTTTTTAAGACCACCACCAGAAGTATCTACTGCTAAAAATACATCATCATTAGCTATTGTAGATATTTCAGATAAATCACCTGCGGCTATTGAATTAAAGTTTGTACCATCTGCAACTAAAATATTACCTGCAGTGTTTGTACCCATAGTAATATCGTCACCAGATACTGTAAGATCTCCAGTTACAATTACATTACCACCAAATGTAGCTTTACCAGCATCAGACATGTCAAAAGTTAAAGCTGTTACTGTGCTTCCACCATCATTACCTTTAATAAATAAATCTTTATCTGAAACTTTAGTTTCTATGGTAACATCGCTAGATGAATTAGATATTTGCAATATTTCTGTGGCGTCATCTTTAATTTTAATACCATTACCACCACTACCAGCATCTAAATTTATACCACCATCAACATCTACTGTTAGACTACTACCAGATTCAATATTTATACTGCCACTGTCAGAAATAGTGCTTCCGTTTATAGTAATATCGTCAACTGTTAAAGTTGTAAGAGTGCCAACCGATGTAAGGTTTGGCATTGCTGTAATCTCATCATCAAAGTACGCAGCTAAATCTGTAACTGCAACTTGTACCATTGTACCATTATCATTTAGTACAACTCTGTCTGCATCTGCAACTGTTGTAGATGTAGCTGATGTGCCACCATCCATTATGTTTAACTCTGCTGCTGTTGCAGCTATAGCTGTACTTCCAAAAGTAAGCCCACCATCTGGAACAACAATACTACTACCTGATTGTGCTGTAAAAGTATTTGCAGTAAATTGAAAATCATCAGCTCCTGCAATTTTAATATCTATTTGATCATCTGTATCTGCTGTAATAGTTGTATCACCATCAGCATCTAAAACTAGTTCTCTTCCTTCAATGTCAAGTGCTCCACCAAAACCTGCATCAACAAGATTTGTTCCGTCTGAATAAACTAGTTTTGTAGTTTTTTCTGATACACCAAAAGTAATACCTGTTCCTGATGCTGTTTTAAATTGTACAGTATAAGCACCTGATGTACCATTAGTTATAATATAAACTTTTTCTATAGAGTCTGGAACAGTTACAATTTGATTTCCTGTAATTGATCCTGTTAATTTTATAACAGCGTGACGAGCTATTGAATCTGATTCTGTTGTTGTCCCATCCGTGATAGATAATGCAGTTGTCTGAGCACCGCCAGCTATAGATTTTTCCACATAACCAGCAATTGCTTTTTCTACGATTTGTAAGTTAGTATTAGTTTTATCTCCCCAAGTCCCGGCATTCTCGCCAGTGGACATTAGTTCTATACCAAGATCTGAAAATGTTGATGCCATAATTTAATTCCTTAAGGTGTTGGAGAGTTAACAGGTATTCTAGCAGTTCCATCTGCATAGTCATCTCTTTTTCTACTACCTAATTGTTCTCCTCCTAACCGTTCAATTTCTTGTTTATATTTTTGTTCATAAAGTTGTAGCATATCAGCCGGACCTTTTAAATAGCCATATGTTTCTGCAAGACAACAGTATAGCAGACCATTTGGAAAATTCAAACTAATGAAACTAGTTTCATTGCTGCTTGCTTCTAATTTATCTGGTATACGATTGTAATGAATTTGATATTCGTAAGTGCTGTCAGGCACAGGTGATAATAAAATAGCACCTGATGTTGTGGCTCCATTACCGGTTGCTCCACCTTTCATAGCGTAATATTTTGGTTTTGCTGTGCTTGTATTTGCTGAACTATACTCTTCTAAAAATGTTAAATCTTTTTTTTCTAACCAAATATTAGTTCCAGTTGTAACAGAAGTTGAATCATAAACTTGTACACCTCTAACAACTAATGCTCCTGCTGGAACATTTACAAAATCTTGGTTAGTTACTAAATTACCAGTTGTTGATGCTCTGTATGCATCAAGAGGTAAATCTCTATAAATTCTATATTCTGCATTTAAAACTATATTTTCAATAATACTATCTGATAAAACAGTAGAACTAACTTCTGTGTAATTTCTTATTTGTGTTTTTAAATCTGAAAAACTTATTCCTGACATATTATGCGCTCAATGTTGCTGGACCAGCCGAACAACTATTGCCTCCTCCTGATATACCACCTGTTGTAGCAGTGTTTGTGTCTACAGTAAAGTGATAGAAATTTTCTGTGTTAGTTATATTTCCGCTTGAATCTCTTTTACCAACTGTAATAGAATATCCTGCGGCTTTTGCTAAATTAGCTCCTGTGACACCGTCAAAACCAACTGGGTTTTGAAAAGCATCTGGATCTGATGTTGTATAAATAGGTCCTCTAAATCTTACCGTGTCACTTGTTGATCTACCATGAGATTTTTCAAATACATTTATAATACCTGATGATGCTGCAATCGTTTCAAAAGGATCAGGTCCCAAGAGTCTAGCTACTTCGTTTTCTTCTCTAGCAGGTCTTGCATCATATAAACTTTGTGCATCTCCTGATCTTGATCTTAATTCTAATTGAGGATGTTTGGTTTCAAATTCAGATTGATGTACTAAATGACCGTTCCATTCTTTAACCATTTCTCTGTATGGAAACTCCATTCCTGATCTATCTGATATTGCTTTTGCGTATTTTCCTCTTGCTTGTGCCATTAAGTTCCTGGGTAATAAGTTTTAGGGGTTATAAAAGTACTAGAAGAAGAACCATCTTCAGCTAATGCTCTTGCTAATTCATCTTCGTAATATAATTTTAATTGTTGTGTTGCTTGTGGATTAAATTTTTGTGCTAAATAAAAAGCCAAACCTGAAACCATACAAGGTACAAATCTATAAGGTACATCTGTTGCGTCCGTATAAGTTGAGTCTGCATCTTGTATTCTTTTTACATAATAAATATGCATATCTTTTGATGCAGCTGTTGAGTCAGGACATGGATAAACTGTAATAGTTGTTTTATCAATTAATCTTTGAACAAAATATTGTGATGGAGTTCCTTTAGATAATTTTGCAGATAAACTAGAATAAGTTGATCTATCAATTTTAGTCATTGCTGAATCTGATTGTGATGTTGAAGTTCTGTTTTGTCTAAACGTTGCTTCTAAAACATCTGCAACTCCATAAACATCTGAGGTTGCATTTGTACTAGAACTTGTTCCATCTCCACTTGATCTGTAGAAAGTGTATTCAGCTTGGCCTTCAATTAAATCAATATTAGTTTCACCTACTTCCCAGTAGTGCAAACCTCTATTACCCCATTCTTGAAATAATATATTTAAAGATCTTCTTGCTGATTTTAATTGGTATCCAGAAGTTACTTGTGAACCTATACGCTCATATGCTTCTGCTATTAGATCATCTACAGCAAAAGTTTTATCGAAAGTAACTGTGCCGGAAGTTGTATTGGCCATTAGTTACCCTCCTTAATAAATTTTCTGAAACTCTGCTATAATCGTATACATGTTACCAGAATCAGCTGCGCCTGGTACAACAAGATTA
>Ga0098043_1000238_pt1 | contig 18715 bp, 27 predicted proteins | sample 9B_taG_FD_92581 | JGI IMG/M metagenome (GOLD analysis project Ga0098043, IMG submission 92581) | Marine viral communities from the Subarctic Pacific Ocean - 9B_ETSP_OMZ_AT15188_CsCl metaG | ecosystem: Environmental > Aquatic > Marine > Oceanic | place: Subarctic Pacific Ocean | collected 2015-01-10 | reverse complement strand
CGTCAGGTGGGGTGGAATCCTGTCTGCAAGGCTTGTGTTACCCCAATCGCAGAATAACACATTTATATAAAAAAGAAAGAGGCGATCCAAAGACCGCCTCAATCAATCCAAACAGAGAGAGGTTTGGGATGTTATGCTGCGCCTTCAGATCCGAAAAGACCGCGCCAGTCAGTAAAGCCAAAGCTGTAACGCTCGCGTACTTTATAACGCACGTTGCCAGTTTCGAAGTCACCTTCCATCCCTTTTTTCATTGGGGAACGCTGGAACATTTTAAGTCCATCAGGAACATCAGTGGTCACAAAGAACGCATCGCTGTCTGTCAGACGGCGCATCACATGATATCCTCTTGGCAGATAACCACCAGATTTGATAGCGTTGATGTCGTTGTCAGCAGTTGCTGTGCGTAACTGTGATTCTAGCAGACGTTCTGCAACAAAGGTATATGCTGTTGGTACAACAAGCATTTGGCCTTGTGCCGCAACCCGAAGACCACGATCATCTTTCATATCCGAAATTTGGATAAGAATGGATTCAAGTGATGTTTCGGAAAGGTCAGCAGCAGTCGCAAGTGTGTTTGACTGATTGCCGTTCTGCGTTGGGTGAGCTGTACTCAAAAGAGACACACCATCACCGCCAGCATGTACACCAGCAGAAGTTGAGTTATTCAAAATATTTGCAGCCTTGATCTCCTTAGTAGAAGACATAGAACGTGCAAGTGCTTTTGTATAACGCGAAGCAATTGAGCCATATTGACCGTCTTCTTCAGCTTCCTCAGTAATTGAGAACGCCAAAGCAATTGTTTCGTGCTGATAACGCGCAGTCCACTGTTGAGAAGCCGCATCGTAACTGATTGCTGCGCCTTCATTTTTGGTTGGAGCTGATCCAAAACCAGATAAAAGAACGTCTTCTTCAAATGCCTTCTGAGAAGTATTTGATTCGAAGACCGCCTCATATTCGGATGGATAGCTGTCATATTCGAGTCCAAAAAGAGTATTTAGACCCGGCTCAAGCATTTTTGCAAATGATGCTCTATTCATTGCCATTGTTCATACCCTCCTTAAATACCAGCAGTGTCTTTCAGGACATGCTCGTTGACAAGCACTTCCATGATTGCATTAGCACCAAACGCATTGTCTGGTGTCTCGTGCAGAGCAAGTATCTTACATTGCGCTGTACCAGCAGCCATAGTTCCTGAAATTTCAAAACCAGAACGACCAGTTAGTGTGGATCCTGCACCAGCAACAATATCAGCGCAATTGCCGATATTTGTCTGTGCAGTAGTTCCAGCAGACTGGACTTTAAACACAGTATATGGATCATCATATACATATGCGATGATGTCTGTAGCAACTGTACCCGAAGGCCAGTATTCACTATAGACGTAAGAACCGTCACTAGCGGTGTATGAAACCCCACCAAAAACACCAATCTGATTCGTTTCAGTAGCACCTGCTGGAGTTAGAACGCCATCCGCTGTTAGGATGACCATATCTCCAGAGAAGATGTTTTCTGCAAGACCAGAAGTAATGGTGTATTTGTTTGTGCGAGGTGCATTACCGCTCATGTGACGAACTGGCACAAAGCCAAAGGCTGCATCTACATTAGCCATTTATTCGCTCCTTTATAGCGTTAAATTTAATCACTCGCGGCAGAAAGAGATCTACCACGACTTACCTCAGAATGCCTATCCTGTTGGATCTGCAATCCATTACGCCGTCCAATCGCATCAAGTTCACCGACAACTGCTTCGTTTTGCTCTTGGCTTTTTCCTGAATAATAAGCTTTCATTTGCATGTGCTTTTCTTCAGGCATTTCGCATAGGAGCATTCCTTCAATGCCGATAGATCCTTCCCACTGGCCATGATTAATAGTCGGAAACAACTTATTTTTCACAGTGTCAGCAGAGCGAGGTTCCCATCCTTCGCGCATACGTTTATACACGTTGTCTGGGGTGTCTTTACCCTGAATCGAGGTAGCTACCCACCTTTGGACATAGCCGGGACGAGCTTCTGGCGCGTCCAAAAGTGCTGGTGGTTTCCATGCCGTTTCACGACGAGTTTCCTCATCACGGATGGAAGAACGAGTTTGGTTTGCACGAACATTTCTTTTCTCAGACATTATTGGCTCCTTTGCTGACGCCGAATTTCGGCTTCATATTTTTTAAGACTCTTTTCATCATTGATGCCAAGTTCTCTCGCCATCCTAAGTTGCTCTTGCGTCATCCGCACTCTATTGCCCTTGTATGTGGAAGAACCGCCTGTAGTGGGGGCGACTGGTGGTCTACTTTTTGTTCTTGCCTTACTTGGACTTGATCCTGAAGATAACTCAGGAAATAATTTTTGTAAACGACTGTTTAAAATTTCATAATATTCGTTAGAATTTTTGTCATAACCTCCTAAATCAAGTTGGACATCAATCGAACGAGCAGCAGCCGTTTCTCTTTCAAACCCTGCTGCATTAAACCAGTTATTTGCTTGCCACCACTGCATTGCTTTGGGTGGCGCTGGATTTTGTGCAGCTTGTTGTGCGCGGCCTACCGTTGGAGATGCTGCTGCACGTTGCTGGGATTGTGTGCGTTGCAGTTCAGCAATACGCATAGCCGCTCTCATGTCGGCTAATTGTTCCTGATATGCTACTTGCGCTTTCGTGTCACCTTCTTCCACGGCTTGCTCAAGAGCTGCCCTAGTTTCTGAGTAACGCTGATTAAACGCTTGTTCAGCCGATTTTTGAGATCCTTGCTCCAGTCTTTCAAGTCTTTTCTGAAGCTGCGTATTTTGCTCTTGAATTTGACTAGCTTGGACTTCAGCATCTCTACGTTGTTGAACAAGCTTTTGAATGCGCTTTTGAACTTTAGGTCCATAATCATCACTTTCTTCTTTTGTTTCTGCTTGTTTTTCTTCAGCTACGTCTTTTGCTTCTTCCTTTGCTTCTTGCACTGGATTATCGTTTGTGATTTCGATCTGAAAATCTTCAGGCTCACCTTTAGCTTTTTTAATTTCAGATTCAATTTCTTCTAAAATTTCTTTTTCTGCCATAATACTACCCTAAATACGCTGCAACTTCTACACCATCTGGTAGTATAGAAGTTATTTCATCATCATTTAAAAGAAGAAACTTTACGCCTTTTACAACAATCTTTTGACCAGCATATTTGCCATAGGTCACACGATCACCAATCTTTGGTAAAATTTCTGATTTCCACTTTGAGCCTGTGTCTCTGTCACGATACGCAAGCTCACCCATAGCGCATACTGTGCCATGAGCTGTAAGATATTCTTCATTATCTTTTGATGAATCTGGCAGTAATATACCGCCTGCTGTTTTCATTTTTACCTGATTAGGCTGAACCAAAACTTTCCAATTTAGGGGAATTGGAATTTGATGAGAACCAATTGTTGCACTGGTTTCTTCATCTGTAAATATTCTATCATGCTGATGAGACATGTCATACATCCTCCTCATTAAGAGTTTTTAAAGTTTCGTGGATAACCTCAGAGGCTTGCATTAAGCCTTCTGCGATCCCTACGTTTTTATGATATGCATTGAAGTCGGCCATCCGACCATCAACCATACCTTCAGCTATTTCTAACCGCCGTTTCTCCAGATTTTTTCTGATCTTCTGGAGCAGATCGCCTGTTGTCATCTTTTACTCCTCCTGACATTGACACGCCAGTCACAAGCACTTCGACAACTTCAGAGTTTTTTTGTTCTGGCATTAGTATTTTTTACCTTTCTTCATTACCTTCTTCTTTTTCTTTACATTCTTTTTGACAGATTTCATAGGTTTCTTTTTGCCATACTTCATATTTTGTCCTCCTTTAGACATTAGTTTACCAAAACTTGCTCTGTTCATCGCCCCATGACCTTACTAGCCATATTTCCAATAAATCTGATAACAGGTGGAGCTGCTTTCATTGCGCCCATCATAGTCGCTGTGATAACGCCAGAGCCAACTGCCATTGGTGCAATTTCTTCTTTGCCTGTCTCTATTCGATCTTCTGCGCTTTCACCTTCTCCAGTGCCACTTACAAATCCACCAAAAGCTCCAGTTCCAGTTCCAAATGCAACATTTGGCAAAAATTTACCGCCAACCATTCTAGTTACTGCCATTGGTGCGCCAACTGAAATTGTTGGCAACATGCCTAAACCACTAGATGTTGTGTATTCTGCTGGATAGTTTTCTTTAAAAGCAGCTTGCTCTTGGTTGATTTCGCTATCGATTTCTTGGAAAGTTTTATCGCTAAATGGCGCTCTTAGACCAGCTTCGATTTCACCACCCACGCCAACAATTGTTGCGCTGTCTAGCATAGTGCGACCCATACCTTTTAGAACTTCTGGATCTTGGCCAGTCATGTCGTACATGGGTGGCGAAGACATTTTGTAATATGTTTCCCAAAAGCCAGCCACTATACTTGACCTCCTGACAGCTCACGCGCCAAAACTTTTAGCGTATCAGCAAAGCCTTTATCCAGCTCTTTAGCCGCCATAGCAAATTTCTTAGGAGATATTTCGTTAGACTTCAGACCACGCCGCTCCAAAAAGCTTTTAGCTGCTCTAATTTCTGCTTGCGCTACGCGCTTAACTGCCGCTCTCGCCATCATTATCTCCTACGCCTTGCAACGCACCATACCCCAGTGTACCAGCCAAAGGCACAGAAAACAAATTTTCATTCATTCCACGCATTACGCCTTCTCTATAAGTATCTTTATTTGCTCCGAAATCTTGATAAGTCGATACAGGCAAATTGTTTTCTCTAAATATTTGCATTAATTGTGGATTTTCAGTAACTTCTTGTGGAACAAGCGCCACATCAAAATCACTTAGGCTTATTGCTGCATTAGGTTTTGCTTCGAAATACTTTGTCGGAGCAGTTTGCATAATTTCGCCAAGACGGTTTACTGCATCTCTGAGTGCAGGAATATCGTCCATAGATACAAAACCTTCAGATACAGCCGCTGTACGAGCAATGTCTGCATCGTTACGACCAAGAGCAAGCAACAGCTCATTAGCTGTTTCCATTCCCATCATGCGCGTTATCGGCTCTTGAGTTGTAATAAACTCGCCGTCTTCATTTCTAGATCTGCGCGTTCTAATTTCTGTTTTTGTAAATTTTTCTGTAAGATCATCAAGCAAAGACATTTTTACATTGTGAAATTGACTGAATAAATCTTCAAGAGGGTTTGATACATAACTTGGGTTTGGATTGTCTCTTTCCTCAACATAAATTTGACCTCTAGCATCTTTGACTTCATCAATACTTTGAAATGGTCGTGACGTTGCTGCTCTAAATGCCCCTGCATAGTTTTGTGCATGAGCTTCTGATGCTGGCATATACATCGGTCCGTATTTGCCTTCACGCATATCTTTTAAAACTGTTGAAATTGTCTCTGGTCTATCTGGCCTGTGACTTCCATCAGAATAGTATGGATCTATTGGGGGCAACATACGTTTTACTTCTGCATATTCTGAAATGCCATCATACTGATTAAGAAAAGACATGTTATCTCTATCAGATCCAAGTTTTCTACTTGCTTCACCAAATAATTCTCCAAAGTTATTAAAGTCTTTTGGATTAACCAAACCATTGGCTATTGCAGCATTTACTATTTTTAAATCTAAATCAGCGTCTTCTGGTGATCCTGATAATAAATATTTGCCAGCATCATCCATGTGGCTAAAATTAACATCAGCTTTCATACGTTCTATAAATTGTTTTTCATTTGCTATTTTTGATTTACCTTTAGGCTGTCTGCCTGTGTAAGCATCTGTCGGATAGATGTTCATGTTTGGATCTAATTTATTAGGATCCATAATTAGACTAATCTCGCCAAACTTTTGTAAGTTAGCTGGATCTGAAATAGCAATCGATGGGCTGGGAATACCGCCAATTTCATTTGCAACTAATATACCTTCAACACTTGTATTATGAGCCGCCATTAAAGGTGCATTGTCTATTGTTGGCTCTGGAACAGATGGCATAGTTCTAATTTGTGTTTGCAACTCTTTAATTTCACCAGCAGTTGATTTTCCAAACGCATCACTAATGGCAGAAAACATTCCTTTACTGGTGTCTATAATTCTTTCACCAAGCTGACTGATTGCACCTTTTACTGGGTTTGCCATCTTACCACGCCTTACATGACCAGTATCTGGCTTTAGTCTTCGGGCCGGGATTATCGCAGTTATGACGCGATCTAAAGTTTTTACGATTGCCTTTTTGGTTTTTTTTGATCCGCATATTAGGATCGCCAAAAGTCACGCGCTTTACCTTGTCGCCGTCTTTCACATAAACCACAGACTTCTTTTTACCATAGGATGTTTCGCCTTTGGCAATGCGTCTGGGCTTGTTTAGCGAAACCTTTTTGCCTTTATAGGTTGCCATTACTTTTTCTTTTTCTTTTGCTTTTTCATTTTTTTGAAATCAGCGCCAGTAATTTTGTTTCTAGGCTTGGCTTTGCTTGCAATCTTTTTTTGAGCTGGACTTAGTTTCTTCATTTTTTATGCACTTTCTGAATTTCAAAAGATGCTTTTTTACTGCCACCTTTGTGGGGTTTGTAACCGCCAGTTGGGTTTTTCATTAATTTAAAGCCTTTGCCAGCTTTCATCCAATGGTAGCCTTTTGGGGCTTCAACTGATTTTTTCGCCATTACTTTCTCCTTTTGTTTACATAAACTTTTTTAGATGATGTTTTACGCTTTGCAGCAGCCTTTGCACCTTTTGACTTACACTGTGCCATTGTCGGCCTGCAATACGGATAGCCTCTTTTAGTTGATGTTCTATCCTTACGTCCACATGGTTTGCCTGTCTTGCAGTCAACCCATCCCTTGCCTTTGTTTTGGCCAAACCATTTTTTTAGACCGCCACTAGTGCTACTTTTTCTTTTTTTTGGCACTTTTCTTACCCCAATTAGCAGCTCCAACTTTTCGGCACTTTACCAAAGCACCAGATCCATAAGCTGATGGCCACGTTCCACCATTGCGTGTGTAACGTGCTTTTACTTTTCTATAACATGCATCTCGCTTTGGTTTTTTCTTTGCTGCCATTAGATGCTCCGCTTGTATATGTAGTTAAAACGCATTATATTAGTTTTTTCTAAGAAAGGAATAAAATTATGGATGATTCTGTCCAACAGCTTAAAAACGACCTTGATGAAGGTGACTTTGATCGGCATATTTTTAGACAAAGTATTCATTCCTCTATTTGGGAACTGGTGCAACAAATAAAGCTAACCCCTGAAGAAGAGGGTTTAACACCAGAACAAGAAAAAAAATTATATGACATTGATCGTAACCTATGTTCAAACTTGCGTATCAACATCAAAGAGTTTCCAAGCCCAGATTACTAAACTTATCTGTTATATGGATAGCCACGCCTAGTGTTATCGGTTTGGTATAAATACTCTTGAATGATGTCATCTATTTCTTTTGTCGCTGGTTGATTGGCTTGCCGCAATTCCATCGATCTAATAGTTGTAGCTTCAGGCGGTACAACGCCATCAATAATTCTATCGTTGTAAAAATCACGAAAGAATAAACCTGTTGGAACATCTCTAAAATTTCCGCTTTCATCTGCCATTCTATATACAGGCGTACCTTCAACACGCTGCAATCCTGCTGGGTATGTTGTGTGGTTAGACACAGGGTTGATAGGTGCGTTGTAATCAATCTGAGCAATCATTCTGCCTGCTGCATCTCCAGACCCCATGCCAAGCATATCTGGCGTTGAAATAGCTGCTCTTACTGAAGCTTGATCAGGAAAGCCTAATTTCATGCTTCTTGGTTTTGCCATTTCTTCTGAGAATGCTTTTCTTGCTTCTCCACGGTTTGGCGCAAACAAATATTCTCTAGCTTTTTCTAGGTCAGACGCTTCCATTTTACCTAAACCCGGCCAGTCAGGTATTCTTTCTCTTAATTTTTCATCAAATTGCTTTGCAGCTTTTTTTGTAATTTTCATGTTTGGAATCATGTTTAAAGTAACATCTGAAACCATCGTAGAAAAGTTTACGTTGTCTCCTGCTGCGTTAAAAAAAGTTCCATAAACTGGAACACCTTCTTCCAAAATTTCACCTGTCTTTGGATCTTTTACTTGACCAGATAATACTTCTGCTTTTTTTCGTTGTTTTTCTAGTATTGAAGAATCGCTGCCCCAAAACCTATTATCCAATACATTTTGACCTTCTGTCGCATACTGGTAGCCACCTTCTCTGGCCACTGGATTGACTAAAGGAATTTCATTCACAGATAAAATAGAACCAGTTCCGCTTGCCCGATCTCCTTTGATCGACATAAACTGAGCGCCTTCATCAATTGCTTTTTGATAGTCAAATGGTTCTGGTTGTGTTTGAACTCTAGTAGTGAAATCAATCTCTGCACCTATTTCTTGCAAAGGAACTGTACCTCTTGTTACAGTCATTCTTCCAATAGGTGTGTCTTCAACATATCCACCTTTTGTAAGGCCACTGCCACGGCTTTGATTTTCAAGATAGTTTTTAATAATTGCATTTGTTGAATCATCGTCTGAATAACGCAATCCTTGCTGAAGCACGTTACCATTCATTTGTTTGATTACATCATCTACAGCTTTATAAACACCTTCGCCAAGATCAATGACGCCTTCACCTATAGTAGAAAATAAACTTTTCAGTGGGTTCGCCATTACTTCTTGCCCTTATAGCCAGACGCCTTGATTGCTCGACCTTGGCGCTCTGCTTCAGCTTTTGTCTTATAGACTTTGCCTTTCTTGCCCCAGCGATAACCGCCTTTGACCTTCATAACAGGCATTAGTAGCCACCAAGGATCTCATTCATCATTTCGTGAACACTACCGCCGTCACCAACGCGCATGACTTTTACCTTAATGCCATCGTCTGGCATCATCATTTCATGGTGGCCACAATCGCAATCGTCATCGCCGTGATCGCAATCACAATCTTCTTCATGTTCTTCTTCATGCATACCATACTTTTCTTGGTAGCAGAGCATTAGGAAGTTAACGAGCTGTTCATCAGTCATTTCCAGACCATCAGCGTCATGCGGAAAACCCATCTTTTCCATGAATAATTCTGCATTTTCTTCCATATTTTCTACATTTACTTCAGCCATAATAGCCTCCTATCTCATTGGTCGCGCCATTGGGCGAGGTGATGATGTCATTGGTCTTGCTGGTGGGCGTGGCGATGACATAACACCAGAGTTAATATCATTCATCATACGCTGATCCATCGCTCTTTGCTTCATTTCATTTTCTTGCATAATCATTCTTTGAAATTCTTCTTCTTGAGCCAATCTTATTTCTGCGTCTGTCATGCCGCCCATCATAGGTGTAATCTCACCACTGTCTCGCGCACCTTGCATTTCTGATGGCGTCATAGATACTGCCTTTCCATCTACAGTGTAGGACATTTCCTTTTCGCCTTCCATTGGCATTGCACCAACTACGCTTTGAAACATTTCGCGTTCTTTGTCTGACAAAGCACCGCCATTTTGAATGCGCTGACCAATCATCATTAGTTGATTTGCAGAATCTTCATCCATATCGCCCGGTTTAATAAGTTGCAAAAACTTCATTACCAGTTGATAATCTGGATTTCCTTTAACTTCTGGCATTTTTTGGCTCCTTTAAATTTTGTTTGTTTTATTATAATCAGGTTGTGAGTGGATTTCCAACAGCATCGTATTCAATTGTTTCTCCAGTGTTTAGATTAGTTGTTGTATAACCAGTTTGAACTTGTTTTTCACCAACTTTTACTTCTGTTGGATCACCAATTACAGCAGTTCCAGTAAATTCTTCTGGATCTAAATATCTGCCATCTGGAGTGACAAAAAAAACAGATCCATCATCCAATTCAACACGCCTGACAAGCTCATCAATTACCTCACCGCTCATATATCTACGCATATATTCTGGCAAGCCATATCCTGTGCCACCTTTTCTGCGTCTTTTAAAATCTTCTACAATGTCTTCAACTGCAAAATTTTGAGTTGTCTGATATCTGTCTTCTGGTGGAGGTGGTGGAGGTGGTGGAGGTGGTGGAGGTGGTGGTTCTGGTGGATCTACAACAATATCTCCACCAGTTGAATCATAAGGAGTAATTCCAGTGTCGGTTCCATCCATGTAAGTATAACCACCAGTCTCTAAATCTTTGACTATCATAAGGCTATCATCGCCAGTTTTTAGTAAATGCTGTTTGCCAATCTCATTAAGAATCGCTGCTTGATTTATAGGAAAGTCTGTTGTGAATGCTTCGCCTTCTACTCTTTCACCTTGTAAATTAACATATGATCCATTTTCAGCTAAATCTTTGCTCATGTTGTAATCAGGAGAGTTTGGATCAGTCGAGCCGGGAAAATTAGTGTTTGCATCTATAGAACGAGGATCTAATCCATCATAAGGAACAAATAACGTGCCATCATCATTTGTTGACATGCTTGCCTTTTTATTTGGATCTAGTCCACCGACAATTTCGTAAGAACGATCTCCATCATCACCAGTTCCTGTATACCGCAATATTGGTGTATTGCCTTGATTATCAGGCACATCTGGGATCTGCTTGCCGCTGAGATCTAAAACTCCAGACCCTCTCATTGAATCTGCATATTGTTTTCCTGCATCAGCAGTTGAAGTAGATGTTATGTTTGTAAGAGCGCCAGTGTTATTATAAGTTTGTGTTTCAGCCGCACCTAAACTTGCAATTTCTTTTATGGTATCAGTAATGCCAGTTCCTATAGCAGAAAAAGCACCAGTAATTGAAAAACCACTATCATCATCTTCGTCATCTTTTTTTTGTTGATCTGCTAAAGCTTTTGCCGCCTCTGCCGCTTTTGCCGCCGCTGCTGCCGCTGCCCTTCTTTTCTTTTTTCTTCTTTTAGAAGCAGAAGAGCCGCCTGACGTGCTTGGGGCAACATTAGCGCCAGCACCACTTTGCCTACTAGGAGGATAAGCTGGAATACCTTCAGGTCCAGAAATGCCTGCACCACCAAGATCTTTTAAAAGTTGAGCTTCTTCTTTATTTATATACGACAAATAATGAGGCTGACCCATAATTTCAGTTTGCCTTGGCGCGTTAGCAAAAGCAGCCATATTAGGTTGTTTAAAAGCAGCTAGATTTTTCATGTAAATTCACTCACAATTTTTCTAGTTTTGTAAAACCACATTTCCAAATTCATCTCTATCAAATTCTGGAAGACTTTGATCAACTAAAGCTACATCTCCAAATTGCTCTCTAGGAAATGAAGGTAGCTCTGGTACTATTGTTCCATCAGGGCTGTAGTAAGTTACATTTCCAGCCGCATCTGTCATAGTGTAGCCTTGCAATTCGTTTGGCGTATCGACAGTTAGTGCGCCTTCATATGTTGCTGTGTTTGCAAACTGTTCTGGGCTTAAAATACGACCATCTGGTGTGCGATACGCAGTTGTGCCGTCTGCCAAAGTAATTGGCTCTGCCATTACGTCAAATTTTTCACCACTCATAAACTGACGCATATAAGCTGGCATAAACGCATAGCCACCGCCACCGCGAGAATATCGGTTATAATCCTTACTACCACCGTAAATATTTTCTCTTGTCGGCCCACTATCTCCACCACCACCAATATCAACAGCGCCAGTTGAGACATTTACATCATCTCCTGATGTTGGATATGGAATAGTAGTATCTGCAACAGACATGTTTACCGCTGCGTTGATTGCATCTTGCCCAGACAGTCCACCAACAACGCTATCCATATCGCTATCAAGTGAGCTATCTGGCCGACCACCGTACCCAAAATTATCGGTCATGTTTTTTGCACCAGTGTATAACATGCCCGGTATTGTATAGTTTGTAACCACCCCAGCAAGTCCAGTTGGCTCTAGACCAGATCCTAGTGGCGTTGCTCCTGTAGCATTTGAGATGTTCGAAACAATATTATCAGTAAGATTTCCGCTAGCTGTGGCTTCTGCTTTGGTAACATAGCCATCGCCATTTAAATCTGCATTTATACCGCCACCGATTGCAAAAACTTCACCGCCAAAGTTTTTACCACCACCGTCAACCATGTCTTGCAAAGCAGTAACCACTGTGCCGTCAGCTCTGGTATATCCCCACTTATCGTCTGTTTGAGTTTCGTTATACGAATCTTTGTTTGGATTTTCGACCAAGGCAGGCAAGCTATTAGTAAAACTTGCTGGTATTTCGTTATCATCATTTGACGAAGTGTTTGCAGATCCTGAAATAACATTACCAGAAAATGTTGTGCCGCCAGCCTCTATGCGATCACCTGTGCGGTCATCTACCAAAACACCGTTGACATACGATGCGCCATCGTTTGGCGTAAATAAGTTTGCCAGCGATTCTGAAAAGCTGTTACCGCTGCTTCCGCTATCGTTGTCATTGCTACTACTACTGCTGCTGCTACCGCCGCCGCCGCCACAAAAACCGCCCATTATCCCATCCTCATTTGTTGTTGCTGTTGCTGTTGCTGGGGTTGTGGCTGCGCTCTTACATTCATTTGAGGCTGTGGCATTGCATCTGCAATAGCCGACAATGCGCCAACATCACCAGATCCCATTCGTTTTTTTATTTCCATTACTTTGTTTATTAAGTATTTATTCATATCCATAGGAGGTTGTCCTTGTGGCCCTCCTTGCATGGGAGGAAGCATAGGAGGACCACCTCTTGGATCTTGCCGCGCTGGTAACCCTCCAAACGCAGCAGGATTTATTGGAGGAAGTCTATACTCTGGGTACATTATTCTTCATTGCCTCCATCTGTATTTTAGCTGCATTCTTTTCTCTCTCAAGCTGCAACTCTGCCTCCAACTTTGTGATCTTGGCCTCCATGTCGGCTCGCGCCTTGGCCATTTCGATCTCCATATCTTGTCGTGCTTCTGCCTCTTTGATCTGAATATTTGACTGTGCCTTTGCCTGATCCGATTGGATCTGTGCTTGCGTTCTTGCTTTTAGCGCCTCTGTCTCTAGCTTCGCTAATTGCTGTGCGTATTGCAGTGGATTGCCCTGTTGTCCACCTTTTTGCCCCATTCCCCTAATGGCATCGATCTGTTTCATTTGAGGCGATGCCGCCACAACTTGCGCTGCGCGTTGGCTAATTAGTCGATCTTGCTCTGGATCTACATCGTTGAACTTGATCTTCAACTCTTTAAAATCTGGTAGTGGTGGCAATGGCATATTAACGCTTGCCTCCATGCGCTGGCGATAAAGCAGCGCAATATGTTCCGCAATGTGCGCGATTAAAACAGGCTGCATCTTTTTTGCGCCCGGATTGCCAGCCAGAGATGGATCTTGCAAAAACTGCATGTGAACCGCGATATGCGCGTCATGGTCTTGCTCTGGGAAGGCGCGTATTGGCTTGCCATACATCACGCTCATGTTTTCATCGATTGGATCCATCTGAACTGCTTCTTCAGGTTTTTTCAGGATTTCATCAATATTTGGAATGCGAATCGCCTCATACATGCGCTTGTAAGCTGAATAAAGGTCGTGAAGCTGGGGTGCTGATCTTGCCATTTCCAAAACAGCTTGCGCCTGTGCAATGCGCTGGGCTGTCGAAAAGATGTTTGGATCGCTGACAGGAATGACATCAATGCGATCATCAAAGTCAGATCGATAGATAATTTCTGATGCACCAGCTTGTGCAAAGCTAAATTCATCTGGAAGATTTTCTGCGTTCAGCTCTGCCAGAAGTTTGAACTCTTGACCTTGTGCATAATGCAAACGCTTGTGGATTGCACTAAATGCTTTGGATCCCTGTTCAATTAAGGCAACTGTCGATCCAACTGGAGCGTTTGGATTAACGTCACCAACATTGAGATCAGCCGTGCTTGCGAAACGCTGGCCAGCCTCAACGATATAACCCAACAAACTGAACAGGGAACTGCTTGGTTCTTTGAACGGCAATGGCATGATTGCCTTGTTCACATCATCAACTGTGCTGTCTAAATCAACAAACTCGCCCGGATTGACTTGTATATCACCGCCATTAACACGCCCACGCAGCTTGAAGCCACCTTGCATGTTGGAAAATGCCGCACTGTCGAGCAGAGCGCGAAGAGATCCAGTGGCTGCTTTGCCCAGACCACCAATCATGTGGTATAGTCCAAAGCCATAGAAACCAAGGCCGGGTAGGAACTTATAGCTTACAAACCAATCACGGCGCTGTTTCTCTTCATTATCTTGATGCCAATTACGTCTAACGCTGACAATGCGCTGGTTATCGTAATCGATGGTAATAACATATGGAATTGCAACCGCATTATCATCTGGGTTGTCTTCATCCATTTCTTTGCCGTCAATGCCGTCAAACAAGTCATAAACGTGCATTTCGAGCAGCGTCATTACATTGTCTTGCGAATCATCTCCGTACTCATCAACGCCTTCGATCTCTCCAATAACGTCATCGACTGGATCTGTGGTGTCGCCATTGTAGGCAGTTGGCAAGTAATATCCGTTTTGAACGTACTTATTAAATTCGTTCTTCGGCATTCTAATGATATGCGTGTAGCGTGGACTGGTGTAAAGATCTTTGCTTTCTGGAGCGACCACAAAGTCTTCAGCTTTTACGAACTGGCTGCATTGCCGATCCATGTTGGCATCCCACCAGACTTTCTTAAACGTATGACCGATCAAAGGTAGGTGAAATAGCATCTGATCCAAATCTGGGAAATACTCAGGCATTTCCTGTGTGACTTGGTAATTCATAAATTCACGAACTCTACGCGCTTGCTCTTCCATCTGTTCGTCTGGATCACCGACAATCACGGTCTTGATCGGACCGCCTGATGGGTAAAGCTCCGCAATGGCTTTGGCGTTAAACTGGGTTGCTGCTTCTGCGATCATTGGATGCACGACTACAGAAAGACCGCGAGTTGCGCGTTCATCTTCGCTTTCGTCAAGACCGCCATCTGGATCTAACGTCTTCAAGCCTTGCTTGTAGCGTTCTTCCCATTCGGATCTGGCTTCTCTGTCGTTCTCAAAAAATCCAACAAGCTCACTTGCTTTGCGTATTAGATCGCGTTCATCAATAACTTCTGCAAGGTTTTGGTCGAACTCAGCGTCTTCGACTTCTTCCATCATATCTAACTTTGGATCACCAATAAGAACATCGCCGTCTGCAAGCTCTTCAACAATAAGATCATCTGGTGGAGAACCTTCAGCAAATGGAATGATGTTTTCTTCAGCCATATAACGTCATCCTTTTTGTATCAATAAAATCGTCATCTTCTGGGTCTTCGCTATGCCCAACAAACCATCCTTTACGAAGCCTCAACCATGCCTGTGTACAAGTGTCAACGATGTCATCGTTGGGGTGAGCAGGAAAGGCCGCACATATATCAATTAAATCTTTAGCCCATTTTCGACTGGAAGGGAAGAAAATCCTTCCATCTTCTAAAAGTGCGGAGCTGGCATGGGCGCGAGCTTCCTTATCGCGGTCTGGGCTGTAGGCCAAAACAGGTATGCCAGCCATGCGTAAATCTTGCAGTAAAGATTGACCTGATGCCTTCTTTTCGATCAGCACTGCGTCTGGCTCCCATTCGTCATATGCCTCTTGCGCCATGCGTCTTAGGTCAGGATAGCTTACCTTGTCGTACCATGCCTCTAGGACAATCGCACAATCATAACCTTTATGCTTGAAGACGCCCCAAGTTGTTCTGGCACTAAAACTCGAACTTTCTTTAGATTCGAAAGCTGTGTCATAAGATTGCAACACATATTCTATTTCTGGTAAATCCTCTTCCTCCCAAGGAACCCACCAGCTTGACTTTAGAATTCCACCACCTTTTGGCGCTGGTCGCTGCTGTAGCTGTCCTGCTGCTGCGTAAGTTCCAAGACTGCGCTCTAAATTGCTTAGTGTTCTTTCGTCTATTCTGTTTGGCCAGAGAAGATCGCCTTCGGCTGTGCGTGGATCTGTGAAGCCCAAAGAAGAGCGTGTATGCGTTGGATGGCCAATTTCGTATCTGGCTGGCAAGCACAAATGATCCCATTCTTCGCCCATCTCATTTGCCAGAATGTGGCCTGTCAAATCATTTTCGTGGACGCGCTGCATGATAATAACAAATGCGCCAGTTCGAGGATCATTAAGTCTGGTTTGCATAGCCTGATCCCACCACTCTAAAACGCCTTCTCGCACTGTAGAGCTGTCTGTATCGACCACGTTATGCGGATCATCGATACATATGATGTCACCACCATCACCAGTCAGAGCGCCCCCGACAGACGTTGCTATGCGATATCCTGTCTTATTATTTTCGAATCTTTGCTTTTGGTTTTGATCTCCAGTGAGTTTAAACTTGTCTTCGAAGTGGCGTTTGTACCACGGACTATCGATCAGGCGGCGACACTTGGTGCTATCTCTGATGGACAGGGAAGAGGCATAGGAGGCGTACAGAAACTTTTTGTGTGGTTCTCGCGTCCAAGTCCATGCTGGCAGCGCAACGGCCACGCTGATTGACTTCATGTGGCGTGGCGGCACGTTTATGATCAGGCGTTTTATATCGCCTTCTACGACTGCTTGGAGATGATCCGATATTGCGTCAACGTGCCAGTTGTTCTGGAACTCAACGCCCGGTTCAATCGTCTGCCAAGCTGCTTTCGTAAACTCCCTCAATGATCTGCGGTACTTCTCCGCTCTGACCTGATCCAATGTGAGATTGCTCAAAAGCGCGTTCAATTGCTGCGAGTTCATTTACGCCAATCCTTGTGAGATCCAGTGTTACTGTGTTTTCTGTTTCTACTTTATGCTCTTGCTTATCGACCCAGCCAGCGCGATTTTTTAGATAAAAGATAATGGCTGTATTATCGCGTTCTAACGTGGCGTTTTCAAAGAGTGCGTTGGTCACTTCTTCGATGCCCAGCGCCTCGCCCCTTTTTATTGCTTCCGAAAATTCCGAATTTTCTGCCTGATAAAGCTGGAAGGTAGAGACTGAAATGCCCAACGCTCTGGCGCATTGTTCTTTCGTTAAGCCTTGCGCCATTAATCTTTCTGTGCGTTGCAGCACTTCTTCATTGACTTCGAACTTTGGTCTTCCAACTGGGTTCTTTGATTTTTTCTTTGCCATGTTGATACCTTTCCACTTTTAAATTTAGTTTAAAAACTAAAAAAAAGAAAGACCCACCGAAGTGGGTCAGTTATCGAGGCACTTTCATACGGGAATTGTCTTTTGCCAAGGACATCTCTTTGATAGCGTCTTTTGCTGTTTGTGTACAGAGTTTTTCTTTTTTGGGTGTAATGCCCACACGAAATAGATCCAGCCGATCAGCATCCCAGCAAGTTTGAACTGTGATGTTTGCTTCTGTGTATCCATCTGAATGATAGGTCAGTGCTTCATCTAGCAGCCGCATTTCTTTGTTGGATAGATCGAACCATTTGCCTCTAATTGAGTGTGCATATTTAGCTGCACGATATCCATGCTGTGGATCTCTGTTTTCGTTTTTGCGTTGTGTATCGTGAAGCAGTGCAAAGAGATCTACAATTTTTGTATTGGCATTTTCTTGTTGAGCTATGTGTCTACCGTTTTGCAGAACACGCGCCCAGTGTTGAAAGCCGTGATAACCTTGGTGGTTCATTTTGTATTGTTCATAGCAATGTTTTACGAAGTTTTGATTTACCATGCGAGCATAAACACCAACAGAGCTACGATAAAAACTGCGAACACAATTCCAGCTAATATTTCTTTTGCTATTCCATCTGGCTTATTATCGAAGATGTGAACGTGGCCTTTTAGATCGATGGCGATCCATTGATCTTTATTGGCTGGCAGTTCGCCTTGCTGAGTGTGAACCCAGATGTAATAAGATCCTCTGCGTTTGCTGGTATTTTTTTGTATCCATTCTGGCATATCTTTATCGAAGCCAGTGAACTTCCAAGATTTAACAATCATGCTTTACCTCCGAACATTTTGCTCATCAGATCTTTGCCTTTTGGCGTTAGCCTGATTTCTCTGTGGCGTCTGTCTTCTGGCATCATATTGAGTTCGATAACTTTAGCGCCTTCGACTTTGCCTCTGCTGTGGTCTGCTAGGGAGTGCAGCAATCTGTTTGTAGTTGATTGTTGAAATCCTAGCTTTTTGTGCAGATCATTACTGGTTGTTGGTTGATCTTCACATATAGCTGTAAACACGATGATGTGATTAATTGAAGTCTGTGATGTATTCACGACTTTATTAAACTCTTTGATTTGATTTTGCAGTGTTGATATTTGTTTCATTTCATTCCTCACTAAAAATGTCTTTTGCTAGATCGATTGGCACTTCGACTGTACTGGCTCTAAAATCGCACGTTGGACATTTTCGTCTGCGTTTGATTGTTTGAAATCCAAATGCTGTGTGTTGTCTTGAGTCTACTGCTGACATTTTTGTTTCACATTTTGGACAGCAAGACACAGTGTCATAATTTTCTTCAGTCATTGCTCTGGCCTTGGCTTTGGCCTGATTAACTTTGAGACTTCATCTGTAACATGGCATGTCATCATTATGTCGTTGCCATAAAGATCATATATATGATCATAGAAGTTATCGAATGTTCTGCTTTGCATAGCTGAAGAACAATGTTTTTCACTTTCGAACATAACAATCGTATCTATATTGTAGCCATGTAAAGTGTACGAAAGAATTAGAACCGTGAAGTATTCTATCATTATTACGCTGCCTCTTCGAATATTTTGATCAGACCTTCACGAGATAATTTGATTTCATCAATTTCATTGATGTTAAATCCTCTTCCAT